>Ga0070741_10001547_pt1 | contig 69318 bp, 43 predicted proteins | sample Coa_R1_4_FD_66440 | JGI IMG/M metagenome (GOLD analysis project Ga0070741, IMG submission 66440) | Surface soil microbial communities from Centralia Pennsylvania, which are recovering from an underground coalmine fire - Coalmine... | ecosystem: Environmental > Terrestrial > Soil > Unclassified ... | reverse complement strand
AACGTGTTGAACCATGCGACCTTCACGGCCTGGAATACGATTACCAACAGCACGACCTTTGGATTGCCGGCGTCGGTGAATGCAATGAGGAATGTCCAGCTAAGTGGGAGGTTCCGGTTCTGATGAAACACCACGGACCTTTGCCGCTGATTCTCTACACCGGACTGATGCTCTCCGCGCCGCGACTGTTCGCGCAGCAGATCGGAAGCAATTCGACGCAACACGACAACGGAACGTATACGATGAGCGTCAACTCTCAGTTGGTCGTGGAGACGGTCGTCGCCAAGGACAAGCAGGGTCACTTCATCAACGGCCTCTCGGCGAAGGACTTCACGATCACAGAGGATGGCGTGCCGCAAAAGATTCGTTTCTGCGAGCACGAGACCTTGCCGACGGATGCCGATGCGCTGCCTCCACTCAAAGACGAGGACGAGAACATTACGATCTACCATCGGCTGACGCGCACCTCGATCGCTCCCGAGGACACGCAACGCGATACAGGCAAGAGCCGTTATCAGGGTCGCAGGCTGATCGTTCTGTACTTTGACATGACCACGATGCGGCCTGACGACCAGCTGCGTGCCATCACTGCGGCCGAGACCTTCATCCGCAAGCAGATGACGGCTGTCGATCTAATCTCGATCATGCGATACCAGGGCGGATCTGTGGATGTGCTGCAGGACTTTTCGTCGGACCGCAACCGTCTCCTGAGCATTCTCCAGACGATGCTCGTCGGCGAAGGGCAAGGCACGCAGGATTCCATTGACGACGCCAGCAGCGCGGACACCGGCGCAGCGTTCGGTCAGGACGACAGCGAATTCAACGTGTTCAACAACGATCGTCAGCTCTCGGCACTGCAGACTGCGGCGCAGATGCTCGCAAGCATGAACGAGAAGAAGTCGTTGATCTACTTTGCCAGCGGGTTGCGGTTGCATGGCATCGACAACCAGGCGCAGCTGCATGCGACGGTCGATGCCGCAATCCGTGCCGGCGTGACGTTCTGGCCTGTGGATGCGCGTGGTCTGGTTGCGAATGCGCCACTTGGCGACGCGACCCAAGGATCGCCGGGTGGTGTGGCGATGTACACAGGCGCGTCAGCACAGGCCGTGAATGACAACTTCCAGCAGTCGCAGGACACTTTGTATTCTCTTGCGGCAGATACCGGCGGTAAGGCGCTGCTCGACAACAATGACCTGACACGTGGAATCACGCAGGTTCAACGAGCAGTGACGGACTACTACGTCCTCGGATATTACACATCCAACACCGCGCAGAACGGTCATTTCCGAAAGATTAAACTAACGCTCAACAACGGCAGGGAAGCTTCCCTGGATTATCGGCAAGGTTATTACGCGACCAAGGAGTTCACCCACTTCAATGAAGCAGACAAGGAGCGCCAGCTCGAGGACGCGTTGATGTTGGGCGATCCGATCACCGACCTGACGATTTCAATGGAGATCAACTATTTCCAGCTCAATCGAGCCGAGTACTACGTGCCGCTGGTGGTGAAGATTCCCGGTCGTGAGCTCGCGCTGGCTAAGAAGATGGGATCCGAGCACACGTTGATCGACTTCGTGTGCGAGATCAAGGACGATTTCGGCGGCACGACGGTGAGCAACATCCGTGACAGCATCAACGTTAAGCTGAGCGATCAGACAGCGGCACAACTCGCCCACCAGCCGATTGAATACGACGCGGGCGTGACACTGCTGCCGGGGCATTACACAATCAAGTTCCTGGCGCGTGACGATGAGACGGGACGCATTGGAACCTTTCAGACATCGTTCTACATTCCGAACCTGAATAAGGTCACGACACAGATCCCGATCAGTTCAGTTGTGTTAAGCAGCCAACGCATAAGCATGGGCGACGCCCTGTTCAACACCGTGAAAGGAAAACAGGCCGCCAAAAATGATGCCGCGAATCCTCTCGTCGAGGATGGCCAGAAGCTCATTCCCAGCGTCACGCGGGTTTTCAAATCGGACAAAGAGCTTTATGTGTTTCTGCAGGCCTACACGGCCCCGACCGCGCAGACTGGTTCTGGCCCTGCCACTCCCCCAAGCAAGCCTGTTGTTGGCTACGTCAGTTTGTATTCCCAGGGACAGCTTGCCTTTACGTCGAAGCTGCTTGCCGTCCAGCCGCTGACGAACACTCGGCTCGGTGTTACTCCGTTTACTTTTGCGCTTCCGCTCGGAAACCTGAAAGCAGCGAACTATGAGTGCCAGGTTACGCTTCTCGATGCCGAGCAGCACCGGGTGGCATTCTGGCAAGGTCCCATGCGAGTTATTCCATAACGAGATCTGAGCAATCGGTTGTGCGGTTCTCCGATCGATGAGCGCAGCGACGCATTCATTGTCGCTCGAACTGCGAAGAATACTTATTTACGACGTTCTCGGGTCGACCCGCTAACCATGCAGCCACATTGTTGAGCGCGGTTGATATCAAACGGCCCCTTGCCTCCCGGGTGGCCCATGCAATGTGCGGTGTAACAATGCAATGCTTCGCTCGGAGGAGAGGGTTCGACTTCGGTGGCGGCTCTGTCGAAAGCACATCAAGTGCCGCTCCGGCGATCGTCCCGGCGTTGAGCGCATCGGCGAGATCCTCCTCGACGATCAGACTTCCCCGAGAGGTATTGATCAGAAAAGCCTCTCTCTTCATTCGAGCAAGCCGTCCGGCGTGAACCATCCCTGTCGTCGACGCATTCAGAGGGCAATGAAGCGAAACGATGTCGGACTTAGAAAATATCTCGTCAAGTGTCGCCCATTGCTCGAACGTTGTCTTTTGTGTAGGCGGGCGGCTGCTGGTCACAAGTACGTTCATACCGAACGCGTGGCCAAGCCGGCCAACACATTGCCCGATGCGTCCATATCCGACAATGCCCAGCGTTTTGCCATGGAGTTCAATCAGCGGAGTTTGCCAGAAGCACCAATCTGGATTGGCAGTCCACGCACCTGAACGCACTGCATCGGAATGTTGGCCGACATGATTGCAGAGTTCCAGAATCAGAGCAAAGACAAGTTGCGCGACGGAATTGGTCCCGTAGCCAGGCACATTTGTGATGATGATGTTTTGGCGCTCCGCTTGTTCGACATCCACGACGTTGTACCCTGTCGCGAGCACACCGATGTATTTCAATGATGGGAGTGACTTGAGTGCAGAACTCGTCAGCGGGGTTTTGTTGGTGAGCAAAATATCCGCGTCTTTAGACCTCTCGTACAACTCATCCGGCGTGGTTCGGTCGAACACCTGGCATGCCACTCCCGAGGGTAGCCCGTCCCATGAAACATCACCGGGATTGAGTGTGTATCCGTCTAAAACGACTAATCTCATACGCAGTATCGCGCTTGCGGAATTCCTGGGAACCTTTGTCCGGTCGTTACACAGATCGGGCGGTTCATGTGCTATCTTCCCTCGCTTCGCTTCCAGCGTTTGCGCGTAAGCTCGTCTCTCTCTTGATCGAGAGCATCGGTCGATCGCGCTGTCAGGCGTATGCGGGCTGTGGTTGGGCTATGCGCGTTTTGGCCGGGGTGAAGTTCATGCGGATGCCGTTAGCCGGGCGCAGAATGACCATGGGGCGGGCTTCGATGGTCTGCTGGGGCACGAGAGAGAAATCGTAGCGTCGGAGAAGCTCGGCCAGGATCATCAGGATCTGCAGAATGGCGTACTGGTTGCCGATGCAGATGCGCGGGCCGCCGCCAAAGGGCAGGAAGGTAAAGGGAGCGCGGGATTTCATCGCGTCCTTTGTGAATCGGCCGGGGTTGAACGACTCCGGGTCGGGCCAGTTTGGTTCGTAGTGGTGGGCGCCGTAGACGTAGTTGATGACCATGGAGCCGGCGGGGATGCGAATGTCGCCCACCTGGTCGTCGGCTATGGCCATGCGGTCGATCATCCAGAAGGGCGGATAGAGGCGGAGACCTTCGTGGATGACCTGGCTGGCGAATTCAAACTTGAGGATGTCAGCGTAGGTAAGCTGGCGGCCTTCTAGAACAGTTTCGAATTCTTCGCGGACACGGGCGAGCGTGTCGGGGTTGCAGGCGAGCAGATAGAGCAGCCAGGAGAGGCTGTTCGAGCTGGTTTCATGGCCTGCGACGAGGAGCTGCATGGATTCGGAGAGGATGAGTTCGTCGGGCATGCCTTTGCCGTCGGCGTAGCGGGCGTCTAGCAGCGTCTGCAGGAGGTCGGCGCCCGGAGGCGCGTTGCGGCGGGCCTGGATGTAGGGCATTAGGATGGCATCGGCTTCGTGGCGCATCTCTTCGTGCTTCTTTAGCTGCCCCGACATGGCAAACCAGGGGTTGAGATAAGGCTGCAGGGTCTGACGGACGATAAACTCCTGTACGGTGCAGATGGTTCGCGAGATCTGCTGGATTTCAGCTTCGGGAAGGCTGGCTCCGAACAGCGAGCGCGCCACCATTGAGAACGTAATGCGCATGAACTGCGAATAGACCTCAACGGGACCTTGCTGGATAGCCTGGTCGAAGGCGGCGAGCGATTCGTCGAGGGAGGCTTGCATGATGGCGCTGAGGCTGCCGAGCGATTTTGGAGAGAAGCCTGTCTGGATGAGCTTCCGCTGGACGCGCCAGGCCTCGCCTTCCGTGGTGAGCAGGCCTTTGCCGAGGAAATGGCCCATGCGCTTCACCTGGATTTCGGACTTGTGATAGTTATCCGCGTTGGTCTTCAGAACGTGCTGGATGACGGCTGGGTCGATGGTGACGATCGCTTCCTTGATGCCGCCTAGATAGATCTTGAAGGTCGTGCCGTAATCGCCGATGTAGCGCTGCAGGACTTTGGCCGGATTGAGCGCCATGTCGCGCGAATCGGCGAAACAGCGGCTACGGGGAACTGCAGGGATGGAAGATTCGGTCATGGTGCGTGGGTTCCTGAAGGTCACGGATCAGCGGCGAAACGGCTGAGGGCAAGCGGCGCCATCGGAGGATAAAGGCGAAGATGAGGCTTCGGTGCCGAGTTGCTTGAGAAGGACGAGGTGGTGCCAGATGGCTTTGGTCATCGTCCGGTGTTCGCGGTAGGGAATATTGAATTCTGCCGCGGTCTCGCGGACGATGCGCGTGATCTTCGGGTAGTGGGTGTGGCAAACGAACGGACAGAGGTGATGCGCAATGTGATGATTGAGGCCGCCGGTGAGAAAGTCGACGAGGGGATTCCTGGTCGCGTAGTCAGCCGTTGTGGCGAAGATGTGATAGATGCCGTGGTCGAACTCTCCGCGAGCTGATGGGAAGTAGGTGTCGTCGACGGTGTGGCTGGTCTGGAAGACGAGAGCGACGCTTAGGCCTATGAGCAGATGGGAGAGCACGAATGCTGCTCCAACGAGCCAGAGCGATTTATGTAGGAAGGCTACCGGCAGGACAAGCATGTAAGTGACGTAGAAGAGCTTGCCGGCGATGAGCGTGAGGTATTCGCGCATGGGGTGCTTGATGCGCAGGTAGTCGTGCGAGGGGAAGAAAAAGCATTCGAAGTCGCGGACAAAGACGTAGTCCAGCGAAAAGAAGGCGTAGAGAACAAGGCCGTAAATGTGTTGGAAGCGGTGGATGGGCACGTACTGCTCGTGCGGCGTGAAGCGCAGAAGGCCGCGGCCGGTGAGGGCGTCGTCTTCGCCGTGCACGTTGATGCAGGCGTGATGGCCGCGGTGGTGCAGAATGCGCCACATATACGAGCTGATGCCGCAGAGGTCGAAGACGTAGTTGAGCGACTTGTTAACTGCCTGGCTCGAGGAGATGGCCCCGTGATTGGAGTCGTGAGCAATGTTGAGCAGCAGAAACGTCTGGGCGAGCCCCCCAAGGACGTACAGGCTAACAAACAGCCAGTTGGCTGGGTGCGCCAGGTAGATGGCGGCCCAGCTTGCAGCGAAAACTGAGAAGCCAAACCCGATCTTGAGCCACATGGCGCCGTCTGCCTTGGGGGAGAGCTGCTGATCGGCGAAGAGGCCGTCCAGACGGCGGCGGAGGACCTTGGGGAACGTGGCGACACCTGTTTCGCCGCGGCGGGGTCCGGCCTCGGCCCGGGGGCGCGCGGCGTCGCTATAATTGTGCACGGTTGCCGCTGCGGCCTGCGACGTCACGTGTTCCTCCGTGAACAGGGGTGGCTGGGGCTGGGGTACCTCGGGGCCGGCGAAGATGTCCGCGCTGTCATCGACGGGAAAAGGTTCGGGCCTTGACAGGATTATAGATAGGTGGTGCCAGGGATCAAGGGGGCAATCACCCGATTGGAGGCCAAGATTTCTCGCGAGAATTCACGGCGGCTTGATATCCTATTACCACCAATTCGCTGTGCCCATCGATTTATGTTATGTTTCACGGGCCCCTGAGCAGATCACGCCGGTTTGCGCGATCAAGGATCGTACGCATACGAAATCGCACGGTTTCAATGATTTTGGATCCACCCTTGGAGAACCGCCGGCTCATGATGGCGTCAGTTTGGGAGCACCTCGAAGTGCTGGCAGAGCAGCAACCCCAGAAGCTGCTCTATTCGTTTCTCGATCTGCAGGGCGACACGCTGGAGAGCTACACCTACGCCGCTTTTGCGAAGCGCGCGGACGCCATCGGAGGACATTTGCGGAAGGACCGCGGCCTGCAGCCGGGCGACCGGCTTTTGCTGGCCTATCCTCCGGGGCTGGAGATGATCTGTGCCTTCTTCGGCTGCCTTTCCGCGGGATTCATTCCGGTACCGGTATACCCTCCAAGCTCGCGCGGGTTCCAGAGCGCGCTCTACAAGATGGTGCACATTGCGAAGGACTGCAATGCGGCGGCCGTCCTGACGAACAAGGATTACCACGCTTCCTTGAAGACGAACCTGGCGCGCAGCGGCGTGGCGACTTCCGGCGTCGACGTGGACTACATCTCGGCTCTGCCATGGATCCCGACCGAGGATTTTGTGCTGCCGGTACCAGGGCTGGCGCCTGCAGAGACTTCGGAGACCATGTTCCTGCAGTACACATCCGGTTCGACCATGGAGCCGAAAGGCGTAATGGTTTCGCAGGAGAACATTCTGCGAACCTGCCCGCTGGTGATTGAGCACGAGAACCCGGTCGTTGTCTCGTGGCTGCCCCAGTATCACGATATGGGACTGATCGGGTGTTACCTGTATCCCCTGCTGAAGGGCGGCACAACATATGGGTTCGCTCCGACGGATTTTATCCAGCGGCCCATCCTGTGGTTCGAAACGATGACGAAGTACCGGGCGACGGCGACGGCCGCGCCCAATTTTGCGTATGACTACTGTCTGCGGGCAGGCAGGCTTTCCAAGGAGGCCCTGGAGCAGTCCGACCTGAGCTCGCTGCACGTGCTCATGTGCGCGGCCGAGCCCGTGAAGCCGGACACGTTCGAGCGCTTTGAGGAGGCCTTCCAGGCCTATGGGCTGAAGCCGGAAGGGTTCTACGTGGCATACGGGCTGGCGGAGAACACGCTGGCTGTGTCACTGCATGGACGCAAGATCCTGTCGGTGAATAAGCGCGCACTGGCGCTGGGACGCGCGCGTGTGACCACCGAGGTTTCCGAGATCGACCACTCGGCGCAGATCGTGAGCTGCGGAAAGCCGCTGCTCGGGATGGATGTACGCGTAGTCGAGCCCGAACAGCATTTTCCGCTGAAGCCGGGCCAGGTAGGTGAAATCTGGATTGCCGGTGTAGGCAAGTGCCAGGGCTACTGGAACAACGCCGAGATGACCCAGAAGCAGTTTCGCGCGAGGCTGGTGGACGATACGCCCTACGAGGACGGCTACCTGCGGACTGGCGATATGGGGTTCTTCCAGGATGGAGAGCTCTATGTGTGCGGGCGCATCAAGGACATGATCATCCTGCGTGGGCAGAACTACTATCCGCAGGACATTGAGAACGTGGTGGAGAAGGGGTCGCCGCTGATTCGTCACAGCTGCGTCGCAGCTTTCCAGATCCAGGAAGACAGCGAGCCGGCACTGGCGATTGTGGCCGAGGTGAAAAACCCGAAGGTGCTGCCGGATTCGCGCAAGATTGCGACCGCCGTGCGCAACTTCCTGAATGTGGAAGTGGCGGTGATTTCGCTGATCGCGCCGCGCGCAATTCCCCGGACGAGCTCCGGCAAGATCATGCGGCATAAGGCCAAGCAGATGTGGCTGAATGGGGAGTTCAGCGTCTTGTCTGATTTCTCGCGCGAAAAAGATGCCGGGACGGCCGTAGTCGAGTGCGGTATGCCGTCCGCGTTCTCGGAGCTGAAGGCCCGCTATAGCCTTACGGGCGCGGAAACCTACAACCTGATCGAGGCCGGACTGGATTCGCTGGACCTTGTGGTCTTCATGCATGAGCTGAAAGAACTGCTGAAGGACAAGGGCGCGGAGATGCTGGCGCGGCAGGTAGATATTAACGTGATCCAGCGCGTGAGCGTGGCAGAGTTGTTCACGCTGGCCGTGCAACTGGAGACCGCCCCCAAAGAGGCGCTGGCGCAGCTGAAGCAGTCATTGGCGGTGTTCCGCGAAGAGCAGGCACAGGCCGAGCGCGCGCTGATGAGCGCGGACACGAAGCTGGTATTCGAGTCACAGAAGCCAGCCGCGTTGCCGGAGCCGCCGGTGATGCGCAAGGTGCTGGTAACGGGCGGCACAGGGTTTATCGGGCCGTTTCTGATCAAGAGCCTGCTGGAGCAGACGGCGGCAAGGCTGCACGTCCTGGTTCGTGCTTCAGACGATGTACAGGGCATGCAGCGCCTCCGCGTGGCGATGGAGTCCATGGGGCAGGTAACGCCGGAGCTGTGGGCGATGTTTGAGCAGCGGGTAGTGCCCGTGTGCGGCGACCTGGGCCAGCCGGCGCTGGGATTGTCGCAGGATCTTTGGGAGTGGCTCGCCGACGGGATGGATACCGTGTTCCACAATGGCGCGACGGTGAACTACCTGTTCAACTACGACCGCATGCGCGAAGCAAATGTGCTCGGCACGAACGAGGTGCTGCGGCTGGCGCTCGAAGGCCGGCCCAAGGAGTTCAACTACGTCTCGACCACATTTGTCTTTGGCTGGGCTGTGAAATCGGTCCTGTGGGAGACGGACAACAACAAGGACATGGAACTCCTTGACTTCGGTTACAGCCAGTCGAAGTGGGTGGCCGAGCAGGTGGTGTTCGATGCGCAGCGTCGCGGGCTGAAGACGCGCGTGTTCCGTCCGGCGCTGGTGAGCCCGTCGGTGTTCGGCGGGGGCAACAACTTCGACATCGCGGTGCGGCTGGTGGCGTTCATGGTGAACCATGGGATCGGTGTGGATACCCTCAACCAGGTGAGCTTTGTGCCCGCCGACATTGTCGCGAATAACATCGTGGCGATCTCGAATTCGCCGGGTACCGGGAATCAAACCTACCACGTGGTGCGCGATGAATACTCGAACATGATCGACATCACGGACATCATCACAAAGTCGACGGGACGGCAGTTCGAAATCTTCAGCCTGCCGGAGTTTGTGCCGGAGCTGATTCGCCGCTGCCGCAAAGAAGATTTGCTGTTCCCGCTGCTGGATTTCCTGGTCGGGTCGGTGAACAACATCTCGGCGATGGAGTTCAAACGCTATGACAGCTCGACGTACCAGGCAGCGCGTGATGCGTCGGTCGCCGGACGTCCAGACCCGACGCTCGAGGAGACGGTGAACGGCATCCTGAAGTTCATGCACCGGAAGGGCATCATCTCGGTGGTGCCGCGCGACGCGAACGAGGCGGTCGTCCAGGAGGGCCCGGGCGTCGCGCAGGCCTTGGGGTTGGATTGCAGCAGAGCGCTGTCGGTTACCGCTTCCTGAATGTGAGCTTCTCGACAACGTGCTGACCGGTTTCCAGCGTCGCCCTGGAGGTAAGCGTCATCTGCTTACCGTCTGCTGAGACCACCCAGTGGTCGCGCTCTGTGACCTGATTGTCGCGCCGGTAGGTCGCGTCCACAGTGTGGGGGTCCGTGAGTGCCAGCGTGACCGTGTCATTTCGCGAGTGCTGCACGTCATGCGGCTTTCCGTCGAATGCCGCGGTGTAGGTATCGTCCCCGGTGAAGTGCACGTAGCCGTTAGGTGCGGCTTCTACCTTCACCACAAGGCCTTGGCGCATGCGCGATTTGGTGAGGTCCTGGGTCCATTCACCGGCAAACGGATCCTTCGCCACCCTGGCACCGCCGGTGCGGTCCCAAACGGTAATGATGTTCGGCTGGCCCTTGGTGATGGTAGTGGAGGTGAGTTCCTTGCCGTCCGGCGAAAGAGCTTCTCGCACTGTGGCCACGAGCATGCCGTTCTTCTCTTCCTTCACCTCCGCCTGATGTTTGCCGGCGCGCTTGAGCTCAATCTGGTTGAAGCCGAGATTGCCGGGAGCAGGTGTGGGATGGCCGCTGCTGGTGGTGAAGTCGAGGTGCGTCGCGCCCGTCATGACCACGTGGGAACCGTCCTGCACCGGCGTGATGGTGAGGCGGTTTGGCGGGTCTATGGTGGACTCCGCCGTGGTGAGCGTCCACGTGCCGATACGGGGATCGTTTCCCTGAGGCTGTAGCACTGCGAACAGACCGAGAAGAATAAGAGCGCGAATCGTGCCTCCTCATGCGGGGCCAGGGCAGGGACGAGATGACCCAGCGAAAGTGTATACGGACAATTTGATGCGCCTCGTATCGCGGCCAGGTACCTTGCCAGCGCCGAATGCGAGCTTCTCATGTGCCATGATGAAGGCTATGGGTTGGCGACGGTTGTGGGCAGCTGGCGTGGTGCTTCTGGCTGCCATTGCGTTGCTGCCGTTTTCCTTTCATGCGGAGCGTCACCTGGAGACGGCGACTCTCGTAGAGGGCAGCCAGGCAGCGACGGTGAAGCAAGAGCTCGCTACGCGTTTTCATTCACCGTTTGTGGACCAGGTGGTGCTGGTCGCGGAGGGTTTGCCGGCGCTCGATTCCGATCCCGGAACGCAGGCGCTGACGAAGATCGTAGACGCTCTGAAGGACCAGCCGGGTGTGACTGGCGTGCTGTCCTATTTGGATACACAGGATCCGATTTTCAAGGCCCGCGGCGGCGTGACCTTTGTGCTGATTGGTCTCTCGTCCACGGATGGGCCGGTGGAGTCGCTGGTGCCAGGGTTGCACGCGGCCGCGTCACAACTGCAGCACCAGCTGCGCGCGCGCTATCCGGCGGCGAAGTTGGAGCTGACCGGCGAGATCCCGCTGAACTTCGACATCCGGAAGGCTAGCGCAGATGACGTGGGGCGCGGCGAGAGCCTCGTAATTCCGGCGACGCTTGCGCTGCTGCTCATCGCATTCGGCAGCCTGCTGGCAGCGGTTATTCCGCTGGCCGTCGGCGAGCTTGCAATCGCAATGACGCTCGCAATCGCTGGGCTGCTGGCACGGCAATGGCATCTGTCAATCCTCGTGCAGAATCTGTCGACCATGCTTGGGCTTGGGCTGGGCATTGACTATGCGCTGCTGATGATCAGCAGGTTTCGTGAAGCGATTGCCTCTGGTCAGGAGCGCCACGCAGCCGCTGAGATTGCGGCGCGGCAGGCGGGCAAGACGCTGCTGATTTCGGCCTCGACCGTGGCCATTGGATTTCTCGCGCTGCTGATGGTGCCGATCAGCGAGATACGGTCAATCGGCATCGCCGGATTTCTGGTTGCTGCCATGTGCGTCTTGCTTACCAACGCATTGATCCCCGCACTGTTGGGTATTCTGGGGCGGCGCATTGACCTCGGCAGAATGCCGTTTACTCCACGGTTGGACTCCGAACTGGCGTCCCGTAAGGGGCGTCGCTGGCGTCGATGGGGGCGTACCATCGTGGCGCATCCGTTGCGTGCGCTATTGCTGGCGGGCTTGCCCATGTTGCTGTTGGCGTGGCAGGCTACTGCGCTGGACATGAGCCTTCCGCGCGGAGATTGGCTGCCGCCCAAAGCGGAGTCCGTGCATGCGTTGCACGAGCTGGATGCGATGGACCGCGGCGGGGTGGTGGAGTCACTGCGGATCATTGTGGAGCTACCGCAGGGTTCGATTGCGGAGAACGACGACGATTGGGCGGCCATTGACCGGGCGACAAAACGGCTGGCGAGCGACAAGCGCGCGGAGAGAGTCATTTCAATTACGTCCGTAGCGGATGGCAATCGGGCGTCGCTGCTCAATCTGCCTCGCGATACCCGGCGAACCTTTTTGAGTAATGATGGAAAGGCGGCATTAATTGAGGTGGTGCCGGCGGGTGCGGTGACGCTGCGCGGTCAGGTCAACTGGGTTCGCGAACTGCGCCGCACCGGCGCACAGGAACTGACAGGCGCGCAGGGTGCGACGCTGCTGGTCGGCGGAATTCCGGCGCTTAATGCCGATTACGAAACCATCGTTGAACGCTATATGCCGCTGGTGCTGTTGCTGGTCCTGGGTGGTACGTTGGTCGCGCTACTGGCGGGCTTTCGTGCGGTGTTTGCCGCGCTGAAGGCTATCGCGCTGAACCTGTTCTCTGTTGCGGCGGCGTTTGGAACACTGGTTTTAGTGTTTCAGAAGGGACATGGGAGCGGACTGTTCGGCGTGCCCGGCGGAACGGGAAGCGTGTTTCCGCTCGTGCCCATCGTCACGTTTGCGATCGTGTTTGGTCTGAGCATGGACTATGAGGTGTTCCTGGTATCGCGAGTGCTGGAGGCGCGTCGCTCGGGGATGGATGAGAAAGAGGCGATTGCGGAAGGAATGGCGCGGACGGCCGGGCTGATTACTAGCGCCGCGGCGATCATGATCGTCGTGTTCGCGGCGTTTACGTTTGGGGACTTCCTGGTTGTGAAGATGATTGGGTTCACACTGGCAGTGGCGGTGCTGATTGATGCGACACTCGTGCGAATCGTCATCGGTCCCGCGCTGCTGCGCGTTGCCGGCGACTGGAACTGGTGGCCGGGCGGACTAAACAGGCGTTGAGCGTTGCAGCTACTCGGCCGGCGCCGAGGACTTCGAAGCACCGACTCCCCAGTTTGCTGGGTTGGGCCGCTGGAGTAGACGATGGCGTTGGGTGTCTGCAGGTTGGTGTGACTGAGGATGTCTCGGATTAAATGTCCGCGGCGAGTGACCCGGTTGCTCTGGATAACCTGGTGGTGTTCACCGGTGTGTCAGGTTTAGGGCGGCGATCCCGATGACAGCCTGTTGGGCTTTGGTAAACCAAAGTTTATTTTCAGTTAATGTCGGCTTCAACTCAGAAGCCATAACTGGATGCCGTAGCCAACTGGATGTTTTTCTGATCTCTGTGCATGGCGTCTCTCTTTGAAAAGTGCGCCAGTCATCCCTCTCAGCAAAGATCCGTACGCACCAGAATCGACCAATGTCGTCAAAGGACTAATTCCATTTATGAAGATACGCAAGTTCGTATTTCCATTAGCTGCTTTGGCGATAGTGACGAGTGCGGCCTAAATAAATATTCTTTTCTGCCCATTGTTCAATTCGAGGCGGTCATGCGTAAAGGTAGGCGTCGTTCCGCAGTGATCGCATTTGCGATTGCCGCTTTCATACTCGCCGTTAACACGATGTATGGACAGGTTGGCCCATTCGACAACGCTCCGGCCACTCCTCAAATATTTCCCAACTATGCGCAGAAGCTCACCGAGCAGGAATTGGCTGCACATCCAGACGTCCTGGTAGTTGCCTTTCACGCGACGGTCCCCGGCGAATCCATCAACCGAGTCGTAGCCATAAATCGGGCTCAATGGAGAAAGTTTCAATGGCGTCCATCGGATGACATCGATACAGACACAGTGACAAGTCAGAAAACGATTGTCCAGGTGATCCCGAAAACACACCGGATGGAGGTCCATATGCCATTGCGTATCCGCGACGGGAGCACGATCGCAACGCTGGTATGCGTCTGGTCTTTCAAGGATGAGGAAGAAGCCCCTGAACTGATGAGAAAGTCACAAAGGATTCGAGACGAAGTCGGGCCCCAGATCACGAGTTTGGCGCAACTGCTTGGCAGGCCTTAAAGCGGCCCCGGATCGAGATTTTGCTCAAAGGCGGACGACAATGAAAACAATCAGGAGCATTCTAGGCGCAACGTTACTACTGGGTCTCACAACCAGTACGCTTGTTGCCCAGGTAACCGGCGCGACCGTCACGGGCAAGGTGGCGGACCTCAACGGGGCAGTCGTTCCCAACGCAAACGTGGAATTCGTGCGCAGTTCGACGGACGCGCATCGCACAGTCACCTCAAACGAATCTGGAGTGTACACGGCGCCTAACCTTCAGCCAGGTACCTACAAAATCCTTGTGACTGCATCCAGCTTCGGGCCAGAGGTCCTGAATGGCGTCGATTTAGAAGTAGGGCAGACACTGGAACAGGATTTCGTACTTAAGCCGGGCGCAGTTACTCAACAGGTAGAAGTCACTTCACAGGCGCCCCCCTTGGATACTTCGAGCTCCCAGATCCAAAACGTGGTTGACTCGACCACGGTTCGGACTCTGCCGCTGAACACCCGAGACTGGACGCTGCTGTCGACACTCGAGCCTGGGGTAAACCAGATACGCACCGAAAAGGCTGTCGCCGTAGGTGCCGATCGCGGCAATCGCGGATTTGGTGCTCAGCTCACGATTGCGGGCGGCCGCCCTCAGCAAAATAACTACCGCATGGATGGTATCTCGATAAATGACTATTCAAATGGAGCCCCTGGTAGCGTGTCTGGTGAAAACCTTGGAGTAGACGCGGTCCAGGAATTCTCGGTCGTAACGGCGAATGGATCAGCCGAATACGGGCGTGAAGCCGGTGGCGTGATTAATGCTGTGAGTCGCGCTGGAACCAATGCTTTTCACGGCACGGTATTTGAATTTCTCCGTAACGATCGCTTCGATGCCAATTCGTATTATTTCAATCCCGGTCCAACGCTTGAAGCGGAACAAGAGCTGCGGAAAAACCAGTTTGGCGGGGCTCTCGGGGGTCCGATCCTCCGCAATAAGCTATTCTTTTTCGGCAATTATGAAGGAATCAGGCTGATCCAGGGCCAGCCATTTACTGTTAACGCGCCGTCCGCCAACGCTCGTAATGGTATATTGAACTGCTCCACTTCACCCGGCGCTGTACAACAATCCGGGTGCCCTGCTCCAGGCCCAGCCGCTGCCGGTCACACATACACCGTGCCAGTAAGTGCGGACGTAAAGAGCTATCTTGGGTTCTATGGAGTTCCCACTTCGCAGTCGGCTAACTCCGATGCTGGAAGCTACATATTCTACGGTCGCTTGGTCCAGCCTGAGAACTTCGGACAAGGGAGACTGGATCAGGTATTTTCATCAAAAGATTCTGCACACGAAACGTACATGTATGACGACGGTAATTTCACGCAGCCCGATGCGGAGAACAACTATTTCCTGCTGTCCCATACGAATCGCCAATTGGGGCTGATTGAAGAAGTACATGTCTTCTCGTCGTCCTTTGTGAACACTGCCCGGGCTGGCGTCAGCCGCAACGTTGCAAATATCACCAATACAGCCCCCGGCAGCAATTCGGAAGCAGCGGATAACAGCCTCGGCGGTGTGCCGGGGAAGACTGCGTCAAGTTTGGTAATTGGGGGTCTCACAAACTTTGGAGGCGGCCTCAATGCGCCATCCCAATATAACTTCTATTGGACATCGACCCAGTTTTACGATGATGCGTTCTACACACTGCGCGAACACACCTTCCGTTTCGGCGTAGCGGTGGAGAACATGCACAATAATATTGTCGCTACATCTAGCCCCGCCGGTTTGTACACCTTTAGTTCGACCGCGGATTTCATCGCCGGTCGTGTACAGAACTTTTCAGCGCAACTTCCGGGCTCGGCTCCGGAGAAGGGGCTGGCGCAGTGGTTATCGGGAGGTTACATCCTCGATGATTGGAAGGCCCGCCGGAACCTCACGCTAAACTTAGGCGTACGGTATGAGGCGACGACAGTACCGACTGAACGCCACAATCTGCTCAGCACCCTACGCAATCTGACCGATCCCGCCCCGCACCTGGGCGGTCCCTACTTCCGCAATCCGACGCTGAAGAATATAGAGCCCCGCGTCGGCATGGAATGGGATCCGTTTGGGAAAGGGCAGACAGTCGTTCGCAGTGGATTCGGAATTTTTGATGTTCTACCGCTGCCTTATCAGTTCGAATTATTGAGCTCGTTGGCAGCTCCATATCTTCAGGTGGGAAGCATCGTGTATTCAAATACACCCGCTCCCTATACCGTGACGCAGCCGGGCGATGGAAAATTTGCTCACGGTTCTTTTTCCTCTATTCAAGCGCCTAGCACGTTACGCCAGAGCTACGTGCAACCTAGTCCGGCACGAAGCTACCTGATGGAATGGAACTTGAACATCGAGCAGAATCTTGGGAAGGACTTCAGTGCCTACGTAGGATTTGTCGGCTCGCGGGGTGTACACCAGCCGTTCCGTTCCGACGAGTTGAATACGGTTCAGCCCATAAGCTACGACAATTACTATCAACCGCGCTTCCCAAAACCAGGCACGGTGCCGGTGTTGAACCCGAACGTCGGCCAGATTGCGGGCATCCTTTACAACAACAACACGTTCTATGACGGCCTCCAGGCAAGCATTACAAAAAAGATGAGCTATGGGCTGCAACTACAGGCTAGCTATACGTACTCGAAGGCTCTGGATTCAGGATCGGCGGTATTGGCTGGGGATCCATTCGGAAACTCGATTGCAGGCCTCTTCTACTTTGCTCCGCAAACGCGCTTCGGCCCCGCAGACTTCAATGTGCCAAACGTATTTACCTTCAACTATCTCTATGCGCTGCCTACGATAAAGCGCTTACATGGAGTGGCCGGTGCTGCGATCAATGGCTGGCAATTGACAGGCATATATCTCGCGTCAAATGGCCTTCCTTTCACGCCAACAATTACTGGCGACCAACTTGGCCTGAAAGGTAGCCAGCCCTACGACGTTCCAAATGTAGTTAAAGGATGCAATCTTCATGTGTCGCGGCCAATCGGAGGTCTGCATGATATCGCGGCCAATTGCTTTACCTTTCCGACCCCGAACGCAGATGGCACCAATACGCTGGGCAATGCTAGCCGGAATTTGCTTCGCGGACCTAACCTGGATTCACTCGATTTCTCCCTGCTGAAGAATACCCATATTACGCGGAGTGATCGTTATACATTGCAGTTGAGAGCGGAGGCGTACAACATCATGAACCACCCGAACTTCTCGCCGCCAATCGCAAATAAAACGCTCTTCACTGCGGGTTCCGGTGCGTTGGTTGGTACGTACGGCAACATTACATCAACGGTAATCGCAATGCGGCAGCTTCAGTTTGGATTGAAGCTCCTTTTCTAGCAGCAGGGTGGTCCGAGATAGGAAGTTTGCTGAAAATGCTCACACATTTGCGGCAAGTGTTAAGTTTAACTCGGCATTTCTATAAGGCTGATGGAGCACAGCGTTTCCTGGCGATGGAACGCAGCAGCGAGTAGTGTACGGACGCGTTATCCCGATCTGGTGATATCTGCGATGCCAAGCAGCGGGCGTCGGGAACACCAACAACGTATGCGTTCAGCGCATTTTTGACCCTCGGGCGAACGCAGTGACGCTTCATCCATATCGGAAATCCCAATGAGGGCGGGTTCGAGACGAATGACGCAAAAGGCATGCGAGACCATCTGGCTTCCGTCGGGATCAAGGTTCCCGAGAAGGTGACAAAGAACGAGGCCGGAAATTTGAGTTTCGATATCCAGGATCCGTCGGGCTTCACGATCGAGATTGTGCAGTATCTGCCAGGAAGCATGACCAGCCGTACGAAAGGCAAGTTTATGTCGGCGTCTGCCATCTCGGATCACATCGATCACATTGGGCTACTGGTGAACGATCGTCCTACGTCGTGGAAATTCTACAGCGGTGCGTTCGGATTCGTGAAGGAGGGCGATGGGTCGAAGATGTCGATCCCGGGCAGCTCCGATCGGTTCGAAAGAACCGGTGGAAGCCCGCTTCCATGTCAAGGACCACATCTGCCTTTCGAACGCAGATGTTCCCAAGGTGACCGCGGATCTGAAAGCCCGGCCTCAGAACGCTGAGTTCCCACAAGCGATTGCGGATATTCATCAACTCCCGAACGGCAAGCACGTGATCGAAATTTATGACACGGACAAGAACCGGATCGAGTTAATGGAGCCTGCCAAGGACGCAGTGGCCGCCGGCATGGAGTAAAGCCCCGTGGCGGTCTGCGTAGGGCGGTAAACTCCCCCCGCTCGGGCCGACGGGAGCGGTGGTCACAAAAATGGCGGAGGGAAGAAAGAGTCCGGCCCCGCGGATCCGTTCCAAGCTCAGGACGCGCTTTGCAAGGCGATCTTGAACTACTCCGCATTCACGGATACCGAGAAGAAAGCACTCATTTTGAAGGTGAAGCAGGCCGCACTTAGGCCGGATGCTCCAGCAATGACTGCCGAACAGACGAAGTAAGTCAAGGCTGAGGTCCAGCAGCTATAAAAGCCGGCAACCGCGCAAATCTGGGGCGCATTGGAAGACTTGATCGGTGCTGCGAGACTAGGTCTCCTCGGCATCGCAACGATCGCAGAGACCCACCGTCCGTTGTTCGAACCTTTTCGGTGGACGTTGTAAGTGCGACGCCTACTTACAGACATCCCTTCGACCTCATCTTCAAAAGGGCCAAAAAGGAAGAATGGTCGGGACGACTAGATTCGAACTAGCGACCTCACCCACCCCAAGGGTGCGCTCTACCAGGCTGAGCCACGTCCCGACCGTCACTGCATGCGCCGGCGTCAAGCCCGCGCGGGGTACGTCTAGTCTACCACTCGGCGGCGAAAGTCGATCGCTTCCAGCTCAATGCGTCGGCGCGACATACTCCTTCGGCAGGTCGCCACCGCTCCCGAAGAAGAACTCATTCATCTGCTCCACCAGGAACTCCTGGGCCTCGCGCGTCCACGGCTGCAAGCGGTACTCGTTCAGCAGCATCTTCTGCCGCTCCACCCACTCACCCCACGCCTTCTTCGACACATTCTTATAAACCTTCTGGCCAAAATCCGAGTCGAACGGCGGCTCATCCAGCCCTTCCATCTCCTGCTTATACTTCGCGCAGAACACCATATGCGCCATCGCTAAATCTCTCCTTTTCCATCCATTCTACTGATTCGCTGGCACACTGGCCCACTGGCATACTCAAATGACTTTTCCGCGTGGCCGCATCCACGCCGCGCCTCCCTATAATCTCCCCGTATGACGAAAGCCGCCGCGTCGCTCACGCCCGACCAGCAGATCGAGTCCCTCCGCGAAACCCTCCGCCACCACGAGCACCTCTACTACGTCCTCGACGCACCCGAGTGGACCGACGCCCAATACGATGCGGCCATGAATCGCCTCAAGGCTCTCGAAGCCGATCACCCCGAGCTCATCACGCCCGATTCACCCACGCAGCGCGTCGGCGGCAAGCCAAAAGAAGGTTTCCCCAAGGTCGCGCACTCGCGCCCCATGCTCTCGCTTGACAACGCTTACAACGCCGGCGAGCTTCAGGCTTGGGCTGAACGCGTGCAGTCGGGTCTGGGCTCCAGAGAGAAACCGCGCTTCGTCTGCGAGCTCAAGCTCGACGGCCTCTCGCTCGCCCTCCAATACATCGCAGCCAAAAACGGCGAAGCCATCCTCTCCACCGGCGTCACGCGCGGCGACGGCACTACAGGCGAGGATGTCACCACGAACGTGCGCACCATCCGCAGCATCCCGCTCCACATCAGCGCGGCCAAGTTAAAGTCGTCGCATCTCCCACAAGCTTTTGAAGTGCGCGGCGAGGTCATCCTCCCCCAAAAGGCTTTCGAGCAGATGAACAAGGAGCGCGTCGCCTCCGGCATGGCGCCTGCCGCGAATCCACGCAACGCCGCCGCCGGCACCATTCGAACCCTCGAGCCCAACATCGTCGCGCAGCGCCGCCTCGACTTCTTCGCTTACACACTCCTTCAAAACGGCGAAGAGATTCTCGACACTCAATCCGCGTCGCTCGATGCACTCCGCACCATCGGCCTCCTCGTCAACAAATACGCGCGCACGGTCTCCTCCATCGACGAAGCCCTCAAGTTCATCGAGGAAGCCGAACAACTCCGCGACAAACTCCCCTACGAAATCGACGGGGTCGTCCTCAAAGTCGACTCCGTCGCACAGCAGCGCCGCCTCGGCTTCACCGGCAAAGCCCCGCGCTGGGCCATCGCATACAAGTTCGCCGCGCGCGCCGGGATCACCAGACTCGAAGACGTTCTCTTCCAGGTCGGTCGCACCGGCAAGATCACACCCGTCGCCGCACTTACTCCCATCTTCATCGGCGGCACCACCGTTACCCGCGCCACACTCCACAACGCCGACGAGATCGATCGCCTCGGCGTAAAGATCGGCGACTTCGTCTCCGTCGAGCGCGGCGGCGACGTCATCCCGAAAATCACAGAAGTCATCCACGACAAAGACCATCCGCGCGGCAAAAAAGAAATCGTCTTCCCCAAATGCTGTCCCGTCTGCGCCACCGACCTGGTCCGCGCCGAGGGCGAAGTCGACTGGCGCTGCATCAACACCGCCTGCCCCGCGCGCGTCGCCGGCGAGCTCCTCCACTGGGCCTCGCGCAGCGTCATGAACATCGAAGGCCTCGGCGATGCCATGGTCGCCCAGCTCCTCGGCCAAACGGCTGGCGCCGCGATTGAATCCGACGAATCCGTCACCGAAACCGGCGCACCCGTCACCACAAGCGAACCCCTCATCCACTCCATCGCCGACCTCTACCGCCTCAAGCGGGAACAGCTTCTCTCACTGGAACGCGTCGGCGAGAAAACCGCGGACACTCTCCTTGAACAGATCCGCAACAGCAAAGATCGCGGCCTCGCTCGCGTCCTTCTCGGCCTCGGCATCCGCTTCGTCGGCGAGCGCACCGCTCAGCTCCTCGCCGAGCACTTCGGCTCCATCGACGACCTCCGCTCCGCTACCGCCGACCAGCTCATGGCCGTCAACGAAGTCGGCCCCCGCGTCGCCGACGCAATCGTCGAGTTCTTCTCCAACAAAAAAAATCAACAGCTTGTCGACGACCTCAAATCCCTCGGCCTCAAGCTCACAGCCGAAAAGCGAGTCATCGGCACCGCCCTCGCCGGCCTTACCTTCGTCCTCACCGGCACTCTTCCCACCCTCACCCGCGACGACGCCAAGGCCCGCATCGAGTCCGCCGGCGGCAAAGTCTCCGGCTCCGTCAGCAAGAAAACCAGCTACGTCGTCGCCGGCGAAGAAGCCGGCTCCAAGCTCGACAAAGCCCGCGAGCTCAATATCCCCATCCTCGACGAACCCGCCCTCCTCAAACTCCTCGAAAGCTGAGCCGGCCGACAAAACCGGGCCGCATCCCGCCTCATTATGAGTGGCGACGACTTGACAAAACCTCACCCCAGAAACCCCCACCTTTACGGCAAGGCCACCCAAAAACTCCATTCCCAAAACGGGAAGGTCCGGACCTAAATTACCTGTTTAGAAGATTTTGCGCAAAAACAGGGGGGAGGGGGGTAGGCCCTACCAATCCGTCAGCGTCCCGTCCAGCTTCCTTGCAATCGGCAGATACGCTCGCTGGTACGGGTACTTCGCGGCCAAGGCCTCAGCGATTTCCACACCCAGCCCAGGCTTGTCCCCCGGATGCATGTACCCCGCCTCAAACCGGTACGCATGCGGAAAAACCTCATCCGTCAGCTTGGAGTGATGCATGTGCTCCTGGATCCCAAAGTTGTGCACCGCCAGCCCCACGTGCAGCGCCGCCGCCATCGTTACCGGCGACAGGTCCGTCGCTCCGTGATACCCCGTTCGAACCTGGTACAGGTCCGCAAAGTCCGCAACCTTCTTCGCATGCGTGATGCCGCCGCCATGCACCACAGTCATCCGGATGTAATCGATCAGCTGTTTCGAGATCAGCTCATTGCAATCCCACACTGAGTTGAAGACCTCGCCGGTCGCAATCGGAGTCGTCGTGTGTTGGCGGATCAGCGCGAAGCACTCCTGGTATTCCGCCGGAGTCGGATCCTCCATCCAGAACAGGTGATAGGGCTCCAGCGCCTTGCCCAGCCGCGCCGCCTCAATCGGCGTCAGCCGGTGATGCACATCGTGCAGCAGATGCACATCTTCACCAACCGTCTTCCGCAACTCCTCAAACAGCTTCGGCGCGAAGTTCAGATAGCGTTCCGTCGACCACAGACTCTCGCTCGGCAGTCCACGCTCCGCCGGCTCATACGGCTTGCCGCCCTTGGGCACACCATAGCTTGACGCAACGCCCGGAACACCAGCCTGCGCGCGCACCGCCAGATATCCCTCGCTCATGTGCTTCTGTACCGAGTCGATGGCCTCCGCAATATCCGCTCCGTTTGCATGCGTGTACACCAGGCATCCCTGTCGCGACGCTCCGCCGAGCAGGTTGTACACCGGCGTATTCAGCGCCTTGCCCTTGATGTCCCACAGCGCCACGTCGACTGCCGCAATCGCCGCCATCGTCACCGGCCCCCGCCGCCAGTACGCTCCGCGATACAGATACTGCCAGATGTCTTCAATCTGCGACGGATCCCGCCCAATCAGGCAGGGAATCACATGCTCTTCAAGGTACGCCGCCACCGCCAGCTCGCGCCCGTTCAGCGTCGCGTCGCCCAACCCGTAGACGCCTTCATCTGTCTCGATCTTCAGCGTGACAAAATTGCGGTCAGGTGAGCAGACAATCAATCGTGCAGCAGTTATCTTCATAGGCTCTCATTCACTCTACTGCGGTGTAATCGGTCCATCAGGCCCGATCTCAATGTAGTCAACCGGAGCATACTCCTGCAGGTTCGGCTGCATCTGCAATCCCTGCGAAGTACGCGTCAGTCCCGCAGCCTGTGCTCCATGAAACAGAATCAGGCGCAGATCCGGAACGCCACGCAGCTCCAGTACATCGCCCGGCTTCAACGCAACGTGACGAATCGTCTGCCGCGTACTCGTCTGTCCGTCGAGATGCTCATCGAATTGCGCGGGAGGAAGTTTGTCATCCGCTTTCCACGTCGCGATCGTCGATCCATTCACACTGAGCGTGTAAGTCGAAACCCCAGCCCAGATGTCGAAGTACTGCACAGCGATATCGTACGTTCCTGCAGGCTTCTCGAGCGTAGTTGTCAGCGTGCACCCCTTCGCGTCATGACACTCGACGGCCTTGCCCCCCGAAGCCGTCTCCCAAGGCGTGACATCGACAGTCTTATACCCAACCGCCTTCATATCCTCCGCTTCGATCCGGTTCGGATCGTGATCAACTCGCCCTTCAGCATCGTTAATGCCTGAAATGCGATGGAACCAGTTGTTGATCGCATCGCGCCAGACGATCGCATGGCCTGCCTGGTACTCAAACAGCGCATCCGTCTTCTCGTATCGCTCCGGATCGATCTTGTCCTTCAGCGACTCCCATTGCTGCACATACTCCGCCGCAGCGAGCGCGCCTTCATAGTGTGAGTCATAGATGCTCTGCACCAGCGTCTTGCCCGAGTGCAGCTTGTAGTCGTATGGAACGTGATGGAAGAACAGAAGCAGATCGTCGGGGCAGGTCGCGAGGTTTTCGTACTTATTGGCCAACTCCTTCGGGTACTGGCCGATGAAGCCGGTGCCAGTCGCGACCGTGCGGTCCATTCCGATTCCGTCTTTCTCTCCGCGGAACCACTGTCCCCATCCATTGCGCTCGGCACTCTCAATCCCCGGGCCGAAGTGATAGCCGAGGATATTCGTCAGCGTGCCCATACCGTTCGGTCCGGTGTAGCTCTCGTATACGTGCCAGCTCTTCATCTGCATCGAGTCAATGGTGCGATCGACCTGCGGATCATTGCCCCACGTAAGGCGAGTCCATGTGTCGATGATCTTCTCCAGCGGCTCGTCAGGATTCCACGCGAGCTTGCCATAGCCATACAGGTTCGCCATTGCCATCGGATGATGCAGCCAGTTTGGCTCTATCCCGACATTCACGACACTCACAAATCCGCCGGTCGGCTGATCGAAGATCTTGCCGGTGACGATGTCCTTCACGTCGGATGGTTTGCCATCCACGCGCATGTCAGTATCGAGCACCCACTTCCACATGCTGGGCAGCCACACCATGTGGCGCTGCTGTCCGGTGTACTCCTGCGTTGTCTCCACCTCGATTGCTTCCGGCGTATGGCGCAGAGCGGCGAAGAGCGGTGAAACCGGTTCGCGCGCCTGGAAGTCGATGGGCCCTTCCTTGATCTGGATGATGACATTCTTGTCGAACTTGCCATCGAGATACGCAAAGTTATCGACACCCGCGCGTGCGCGATCAGCTTTGAGGTCATGCCAGTCGAGATGGTTGTTGTAGACGAAGCCGCGATACAGCACCACGCCGTGATGCGGTGCGAGTGCGCGAGCGAGGACGTTGGCTGCATCCGCCGGTGTGCGTCCGTACTGCGACGGCCCTTTGCGTCCTTCGGAGTCGGCCTTCACTGTGAAGCCGCCGAAGTCCGGAATCAGCGTGTAGATCTCATCGACCTTCTTCTGCCACCACGCGATGACCTTCGGATCGAGGGGATCGAAGGTATCCAGTCCGCCCACTGTTTGCGGGCTTGTGAGATCGATCGACAGCGCGAGCTTCACTCCCCATGGACGAAACACATCAGCGATGCGTGCGAACTCCTTCAGATGTTCGGTCGTAAGCAGATCAAGATCAGCATTAACGTTGTTAACATTGCATCCATTGATGCCAATGGATGCAAGCAAACGTGCGTATTCACCCGCACGCGTGAGGTCCTGGCGAACGTGCCCGTTCTCGAAGAAGATTGAAGGTCCCGCATAGCCACGCTCAATCGTGCCGTTCAGGTTGTCCCATTCATCGGTCCAGCGGATTGGCGCGGAGGGCGCGGAGATGTAGTTCTGCGGAATCGGCTGCTGCGATGCGATCTCTTCCAAAAGCTGGAACGTGCCGTAAAGATCGCCAACTGGCAGCTCACTGCCGATCAGCAGGGTCTTGGACTCTTCACTCCAATTGAGTGAATAGGTTTCAGGTTGAATCGGTCGTCCATTCTGATCGGCGATGATTCGATCACGCATCCAGTCTGAGGTTCGGAGGATGATGGCGTTGCTGGGCGGCGGAGTGCCTCCGTTTGTCTCTTGAAGCGTGAACCTCCGTCCAAGTAGCGAACTCAAACCTCGCTGTAGCTCAATCCCTGCGGCGTGATCCGTGCTGGAATCACCGTAAACGAAAATTCGCGACGGTAGATTTTTGTACATCTCCGGATGAGGAATCGGCGCGTAGCGCAGCCAAGCGGCGGAGCCGTCTTCCGCTCGCGCGCTCATTACGATAGCAAACAAAAGAGCGAAGCTCGCAACGCTCTTCAACCACAAACTTGAGCACCGCATCGCTTCGCTCCTTCTACTATTCAGTGTCTACTCGTCTAGTTTCCCGGTTAGTGCGGAAGCTCCTGCGTGCCCACGATGGTGAAGGTTGCGGTTTCGGGTTGGGAGGGGGCGCGCGGGTCGTCGGGTTGGGAGCCGCCGATGGAGAGCTTGTAGGTTCCGGGCTGGACGCTGCGGACGCCTTTGTCGTCGACCTCGCTGAGCTCGCGCGGCGTGAGCTTGAAGATGATGTGCTTCGTCGCGCCCGCAGCAAGATGGACGCGCTCAAAGCCTTCGAGCTGCAGGTTCGGGGACAGGCCGCCGTTGCCGTCATGCGGTGGAAGAAGATAGACCTCCGCGACCTCATCGCCCGCGCGAGCGCCGGTGTTCTTCACATCCGCTTCGACGGTCAGGGTGTCACCTGCATGCACTGTGGTCTCGGAAAGCTTCACGTGCGAGTAGGCGAACTTTGTGTAGCTAAGGCCGTAGCCGAAGTCGTAAAGCGTCTTGCCGGTGAAGTAGCGGTAGGTGCGGTTCTTCATCGAGTAGTCAGTGAAGGGCGGGAGTTCGTCGAGCGAGGTGTAGAAGGTGAGCGGAAGACGCCCGGATGGATTGTTCTTGCCGGTGAGTGTCTCGGCGATGGCACGTCCGCCCGCTTCGCCCGGGTACCAGGCTTCGAGCATCGCGTTGGCGTGATCCTGCGCCCAGTTCACGGCGAGCGCGGAGCCGTTGAGGAGAACGACGACGAGTGGCTTGCCGGTTGCGGCGATTTGCTCGAGCATCTGCACCTGCGAGTTGGGCAGTTTGATGTCGGTGCGGTCGCCGCCTGAGAAGCCGGGAATCTGGATCTTCATCTCCTCGCCTTCGAGCTCGGGCGAGAGGCCCACCATGGCGATAACGAGATCGGCGTTCTTTGCGGCGTCAACTGCGGCCTGTTGCAGCAGGCCGGGTGCGGGAGCGTATTCGAGCGAGATGCCCGCGCCGAACAGTGGGGCGTTGTGCGTGTAGGTGACCTCGATGGCGTGCGGTTTCGTGTCGGGGAAGTCGAACGAGAAGCGGGGGGTTGTGCTCTCGCGGAACTCCGAGCCTTCGGTAGAGTGCGTGCTGACGTCTTTGCCGTCGATCTTCACGACGAAGTGTTCGCGGTCGCCGCAGGGATAGCAGTGCGCGAGGCGCATGCTGAACTCCTGCTTGCCCGGGGCGAGCGGCGTGATGAAGCCTGACCAGCGAACGCCGAAGTGATCCTGCTTCACTTCGGGCACGGGGGCGGCGGAGTTCCAGTCGAAGTCGATGGCGTGATCGATGCGCGTGTCGACAGGAGTGCTGTTGAGGTCGGCGTTGGCGAAGTACTCGGCCTTAAGCCCTTCTTCGTGGGAATCGAGCGACGGGCGGAGCATGGTGCGTGGGACGGGCATCGCCATGCCGTCGGCGTACGGAGCGCCTTGCGCGTAGATGACCTTCGCACCGGCGAACTGCGCGCGCAGAGCGTCGATGGGCATTGCAGGATTCTTCGGAACGGCGTTGTAGTTGCCCTCGAGCGCGGAGAGCGACGCGGCGTTTGGGCCGACGATGGCGATGGTCTTGTACTTCGCGGGAGCGAGCGGAAGGATGCCGTCGTTCTTGAGCAGCACCATGGATTTTTCAGAGGCTTCGAGTGCGAGTGCCTGGTGCGCGGGTGAGTTGACGGCGGAGAAAGGGATGGAGGCATAGGGCACCGTCGATGGCGGATCGAAGAGGCCGAGCTTCATGCGCGCGAGGAAGAGGCGGCGGAGTGAGACGTCGATATCGGCTTCGCTGATGAGGTGCTCTTTGACGGCGTCGCCGAGGCCGCTGACGTAGGATTGGCCGCACTCGGTGTCGGTGCCGTGATGGAGCGCGTCGGCGTCGGCGTGGGCTTTGTCGGGTGAGGTGTGGTGCGCGGTCTTCTCGTAGAAGTCGTCGACGGCGCCGCAGTCGGAGGTGACGAAGCCCTGAAAATTCCAGTAGCCGCGCAGGATGGTTTGCATCAGGAGGTCGCTGCCGCAGGCGGGCTGGCCATAGATGGCGTTGTAGGCGCACATCGTCGAGTAGGCGTGCGCGTCGACGATGGTCGCGCGGAAGGCAGGCATATAGGTGTCCCAGAGATCGTGCGCAGAAGGCGTGACATCGAAACGGTGGCGCTCACTCTCCGGGCCGGAGTGCACGGCGAAGTGCTTCGGTGTGGCGATCACCTTGAAGTAGTTGGGATTTGTGCCTTGCAGGCCCTCGACGAAGTTTTTCCCGAGCGTGGCGGTGAGGAACGGGTCCTCGCCGTAGGTCTCCTGGCCGCGTCCCCAGCGCGGATCGCGGAAGATGTTGATGTTGGGCGACCAAAAGGTAAGGCCGAAATAAATAGAGTGGATGTTGTGGCGGAGAGCTTCGTTGTTCTTCGCCCGGGCTTCAGTGGAGATGACGTCGCCAATCTGATGGATCAGCGGCGCGTCCCATGTGGCGGCCATGCCGATGGCCTGCGGGAACATGGTGGCATAGCCGGAGCGCGCGACGCCGTGCAGGCCTTCGTTCCACCAGTCGTAGGCGGGGACGCCGAGGCGCGGGATCGCGGCGGAGCTGTTGGACATCTCGGAGATCTTTTCTTCGAGCGTCATGCGGCCGACGAGATCTGCGGCGCGCTGCTCCTTGGGCAGCGATGGATCGAGGTAGGGCAGCGGCCTGTTGCGTTGTGCGTGCGAGGGCGTGGACGTGCTCACGAATGTGATGGCGAGGGCGAGTAGGCCACGCCGAAGTTGAGCGAGCTGCATTCTTGTTCTCCCGATGGCTGGAGGTTGAGGTGGCTAAGCGGTTGCGGTGCTTCGCGGTCGCTCGCGGCTGCCGTGGGTGGAGCGGTAGTAACCGGAGTGGCGTTGCAGAACCAAGGCGGCGGCGCCGCGCAGCCGAGCAAGTTCGCCATCAGAGGCCGCGGCGAGCCGTGGAGGTGGGCCGGCGAGCATGGTTGCCGCCAACTCCTCTTCGACGAGCGGAGCGATGCGCGTCCATGAGGAGGTGATGTCGCCGATGACCAGCACGACCTCCGGCGAGAGAGCCGAGGTGACGAGGCGCAGACCGCGGCCGAGGGCGCGCGCCTGACGCTCGAGTGCGGCGAGCGCTTTTGGATTGCCCTCTTCGCCGAGTTTCAGCAGGTCCTGGATGCGGGTGGCAGGTTGGTCGGGCTCAAGCTCGTCGTAGTAGCGAAGCGCAGCTTTGCTGGAAGCGAATGTTTCCCAGCAACCGCGCTGTCCACAACCACAGACCGGACCATTGGGGTCGATGGGGATGTGGCCGAACTCTCCCGCGAGACCGCTGCGGCCGGCGAGGATCTGGCCGTTGGCAAGAATGGCCGACCCAACGCCTTCGGAGACGGTGATGAGCACCGCGTTGCGAACACCGTCCATGCGGCCGAACCAGAGCTCGCTGAGGAGGCAGGCGTTGGCCGCGTTGTCGAGCTCCACCTGGAGATTGAGCCGCTCGGTGAGGGTCTTCTTCACGTCAAAGTCCGACCAGTGCAGGTTGGGAGCGAGGATGATGCGCTGTGTGTCCGGGTTGACGCGGCCGGGAACGCTGATACCCACGCCCTCAACACGCTTATCGGGGTGTTGTTTGCGCAGTGCTTTGAGCGCTTCGGCGATCTTGATGGTGGCACGTTCGGCGTCGGATGCGAGAGGAACGGATTCACGCGAGAGGAATCGGCCGTTGAGATCGACAACCGCGAGAATCGCTTGCCCGGGGCGCAGATCGGCGACGAGCGTAACGAGCTCCGGGTTGAGCGTGAGCATCGTGGGGCGGCGGCCGCGGGGCCGTTTGGCGGCTGCGCCTTCGGTGATCCAACTTTCCTCGAGCAGTTGCTCGACGATGGCAGAGACGGTGCTCGGCTGCAGGCCGGAGAGCCGCGCGAGCTCGGCGCGTCCGACGGGTTGGTTCGCGCGGATCAGCTCGAGCACGATGTCCCGGTTGATGTCGCGCGCCATCTCACTCGAGGCAAGCTTTACATAGGCGAGGTCGATGCGACGGCTGCCTTGCCCATCGTTGGTTTGTACTGTTTCTTTCACTGATTGACTCCGCTGGCCAGGAAGCCGCCGTCCACGGCGATGATCTCGCCAGTCACAAAGCTCGCCTCGTCGGAAGCGAGAAACACTGCGGTCCCGGTAAGCTCTTCCACCTTGCCGAATCGCCGCATGGGCGTGCGCATCAGCAGCTCCTGTCCACGGGGAGAGTCGATAATGGCGCTGTTCAGCGCGGTGGGGAAGATGCCTGGCGCGATGGCGTTGACGGTAACTCCATCCTGCGCCCACTCGACAGCAAGCGACTTCGTCAGAGCGCCCACGGCGGCTTTGCTTGCGCCATAAGGAGCGACTTCCATGAAGGCGACGAACGTCGCGAGGGAAGCGATGTTGATGATGCGGCCGTAGCCGCGCTCCACCATGCCGCGGCCGAAGATCTGGCAGGCGCGAAACGTGCCGGTGAGATTGATGTCAATGATCTCGTTCCAGAGCTGTTCGCTGCAGTCGAGCGTTGCAATGCGTTGGGTGATGCCTGCGCAGTTGAAGAGGATGGAAACGGGGCCGAGCTCGCCCTCGACACGTTCGCAGAGCTGTTGGAGCGAGCCGCGGTCAGCTACATCCGACGCGATCCGTGAGGTGCGGACGCCGGTCTGTTCGATCGCTCGGGCGGTCCGCTCGACAGCGTCTATGCGCCGCGAGGAGGCGACGACGTCGGCGCCGGCTTCAGCCAGGGCAAGCGCAATGGCGTGGCCGATTCCCGACGTTCCGCCGAGAACGACGGCGCGCTTTCCATGAAGATCAAACATTTGCGGACAGCCTCTGCACTTGTGTGGCCGGAAACAGCGCTTTCATTCGTACTACAAGCGCGAGGCAAATGTCACGAAATTCCTTCTCATCACACTAAAATATAATTATCGATGGAGCCAATGCTTCAAACTGTTGAATATAAATGACATAAATAGTAATCGCGGACCATTTTGATGGCGCGGTGTGCCAACATATGAGGACTTTTTTCGGCTCACAAGCTCCTTGGCGCGACGAAATACTTTTTGCTCCCATTGGATTGCGTAGTGGTTTCGCTGACCCACCTGGGGTCGGGCTCAGCACCGGACGTTGTGGGGTCAGGGTTGCGGTGTGCCTTCGCGGCGGAGGTGATCCGATAGCAGGATGGCGTCGGCGATCTCGCGCATGGACTTGCGGCGCTGGCGGCTTTCGCGCTGCATGGTGCGGTACGCCTCGTCCTCGGAGATGCTGAGATCGCGCTGCAGAATTCCCTTCGCGCGATCGACGGTCTTTCGAGTTTCGAGGCGATTGGTCAGCTCGGAGTTTTCAGTTTCCAGGCGGGCGCGCTCGATCTCGGCGCCTACGAGGATGCCGATGGTGGCGACGAGGCGGCGCTGCAGATCGGTGTGGACGTACGGATCGCGGTGCTGGAGATTGAGCACGCCGACTACGCGGCTCGCGCAGATCACGGGAGCGCAGAGCATTGCCTCGAAGCGATCTTCAGGGAGATTGACGAACGCTTTGAAGCGGGGGTCTTCGCTGGCGCGTTCCGAGATCGCGACGGTCTCGCGGTGTTCGGCGACCCAGCCCGTGACACCCTGGCCGACGGAGATGCGGAGATTGTCGACCTCTTCGCTGTGCGGGTTCTTGGAAGCGCGGAGGATGAGCTTGTCGACTTCAAGGGTGTAGAGGAAGCAGGAGTCGCACGGGATAACGGCCGTGACGAAGGTGACGATGCGCTGAAGGACGACGTGCAGCGGATCCGAGGATGCGATGCTCGAGCTGATCTCGTGCAGGACATCAAAGGGGGCGAGGCCGTCGCGAAAGCCCGCCATGGTTGAGGTGGAGGCTGCGACCTGCTGAATGCCGTGATCGCGTGCAGGCGTTTGAGTGATCGCAGCAGTGGGCGCTTCGGGCTGCGGTTCGGCTGCCTCAGCGATGTCGGTGGGGGGAGCAGGCGCGCGTTTGGCGGCTAGAAGCTTGCGCGCGTACTGTGCGGCCTCGTTGATGAGAAAACCCATGCGCGGATGCGACGGTTCGAAGTCGGGCCGGATACCGTAGTGAAGAAGCTCTTCACTGGTGGTTGGGCCGACGGAGACGACTACGGTTGAGTTGAGCGCGCTGCGGAGGTCGTCCGCGAGGCCCATTTCGTCGGCGACCTGGAAGAGATGGATGACCTGCACTGCGGTCATGAAGAGAACGACATCGATCGTGCCATCGATGAGCGCGCGGACGGTTTCGCGCAGGGGGCCGAGGTCGAACGGAAGACCCCACTGATACACGGGAACCTTGGTGAGCGAGGAGCAGCGCTGGACGAGCTCAGACAGGAGCTCAGGGTTGCTGGCGCCGTACTCCTGAACGGCGATGCGCATGTTGCGCAGGCGGTCGCCGTAAGTGCTGTCGAGAATTGCGATGACCTCGCGCCACGTGGCAGGTTCGGGAGAGACGGCGTTCGCAGAAATGTTCAGTTCGCGGAGAGCGGCCTGCGGTTTTACGCCCCGGCAGGCGATCTGCACCTTGCCGAGTGCGGACAGGATGGCATCGCGATCGAACTTCGTTTCGAGGATGTTCATTACGTTGCGAACGCCCACGCCCGTAAGGAAGAGGACGAGATCGAAGTGGCCGGCGAGAAGATCCCGGCCGAAGTCGAGACAGGCGGTGTTGGACTCGAGCGGGACCTCGCGCATCGCGGGCACGACGACAGGATCTCCGTTATAGGTGCGGATGAGCTTTTCGACCTCGCGCGCGCGACGAGACTCGAGCGAGAGGACGCGGAGTCCGTCGAAGCTGGCGTGAGGCATGAGTGTTCAGGTCCTTTCGCGAGTGCTAATAGTTTACGGCGTCGAGGACGAAGAGACCTCGACGCCGCGAACAGCTACTGTCTCAACGGTTTGGAAAGCTTGTAGCTGAGCTCGAAGTAGCCGTAGTTGGAATCGTGATCTACGGGGTAGATAGAAGTAACGACGGACTTGCCGAACGCGCGGGCGTAGTAGAGTCCCAGCGACAGTTGAGAGTTGAGAACGTAGTCCGCGCTGACGTCATAGAGCGAGGAAAAACTGCTGTGGTTGTTGGCGGGCCGGCCGGTGTAGCCGAAGACCTTGTGGTCGAAGGCTCCGCCGCCCTGATACCAGAGATCGGCCGGTGCGGTGAACTGCAGGAAGTGTAGGTCGGTACGAATGTCGAGCTTCTTCGCGGGTTTATCGATGAGCTGAAGGAACTCCTCTTTCGAATTCATCATGTTGAAGAACGGATAGCGCGCGTAGGTACGTGGAGTGGGAAGCACCTGGAAGAAGGTGTTGTGGACGCCGTCGTTCGGGTTGTTGTCTCCCGTCGTCCGGAGAACTCCGGCGCGCAGCCACGGTGTGGAGCGCACGTGGTCGAGACGAAAGCCGGCTTCTGCGGCGAAGCCTCCGGAGTGCTGGTCGAGCGCGCCCCAACGGCCATTTTGCAGCGCACCCCAGAAGAGGAGATCGACAGCGTTGCGGCCGGCGGGAATCGCAGCGATCGCGTCAGCACCGTAGCTGCCGATGCGGATGTTGGTGTGATCGGCCTGGCGGATGGCGAGAGGGCGGTTGTCCGTTTTCACAACGCCCGTGCGGCCGTCATGGTAGCCGAGCGCGAATCCGCGGACGAGCAGATGCTGACGCGCGAGACCGCGCGTGTAGGCGAGGTACTGGAGGTCGACGTTGAGCTCGGGGTTGGCGTTCATGTTGAAGACGCCTTGCGTGGCTCGGCCGGCCATGGCGGTGAGGTTCCACTTGCCACCGCCTGTACTGGCGTCGAGTCCATCGAACGAGCGCTGTCCGTTACTGAAGCCGAAGTTCCCGATCAGGCGTTGCGCGATGCGGTTGGTCTGGAGCCAGGCGAGCGTGGAGTTGCGCGGCGTGGTCTCCTGGCCGTCGAGAAACTCGAAGCGACCGAGGCGCAGCGTGCTGGATTCGTTGAAGTGATAGCGAAGGAAGCCGGTCTTGAACGACGCCGCTGCGGGAAACTCATTGTTGCCGTTGGAGGCGTAGTAGGTGGCTCCCAGCCCGAACTGGCCTTGCGCCGTTACGGGAGAGACGGCATCGGTAGGGAGGAAGAGCTCGGCGGCCTGAAGAAGCTCCAGCTGGTAGTCCCATTGATGAATACGCTGCTGGATCCCGAGCCGAAGGAGTGAGTCCTGGTGGCCGTACTGCTCGACGGCAGGAGTCGCGGAAAACCACTGGGTGGCGTTGGTGCGCTCGCGAAGCACGACGGTTGCGGTCACAGGAGTGGATGCGGACTGCGCGGATGACGCTACTGCAGTCAGGAGTGCGGCAAAAGCCACAGACAGGCGATTCATCGAAGCCTCCGGAAGGTACAAATCTGCGTGAGCGCCTCTGGTGGGCGCTAGATGCCTCTAGGTCTGCCGACAGAGCGCACGGCGGAGGGCGCAGCTGCGAGGGCGTAGAGATGAAGGGATGAATGGGCCAGCGCTCGGCGGAGAGCGCGGATGAAGGGCACGTCGAGGTGCCTATTTTCGTGCGGTGTGATTAGGGTGTAACACAGTCCGGCGCGCGAACCAAGAGTAGAGATGCAGATTTCAACAGAAAAGGCTTGCAAGTGCCGCGTGTGAGTGTCATACTTTGCCTATCGGCGAGTTGTAGCCACGAATGCAACGGCTCTCCGGTTCTCATCTCAGCCCGCCCCTCGAAGCGCGCGGCTCCTTTCCTACCAGTTGAATAAAACGCTCCGCGACGAGCCCACGATCACCATGCGCGTGATGTGCGTCACCTGCATTGATGCATGCGCAGGGCAGCGGCTTGTTGTGTGCCCATGCAGCACCGATGCAGGAAGAGTGAGTTGTCGCATGCGTGCGACCTCTTTTTGGGCAACGGAGTGAGCGATGGCTTCGAGTATTGATACGGCAATTTTTTCCGGCGGCGGATTTACAGAACACCAGAAGATGTATCTCGACGGCTTCTTCGCGGGAGCTATGCAACGGCTTCCGTTTGTGGGTCAGCTTGCTTCAGGCGCAATGACGAACGACGCGGCCTCTGGCGCGGCAAACCTTGCCACGCCGGCAGAGTTGGAGCCGACCTTCTGGGGCACGCCGGTCAGTGAGCTGTCCGCCGAAGAGGTCTGGAAATATGAGCGGAATCCACTGGACCTGTGGGACGATCTGCTCGCGCATGCTGCGGAGAACAAGGCTCCAGACGCGGAGTTCCGGTTCCGCTTCAAGTTTCATGGCCTCTTTCACGTAGCTCCGGCGCAGGACTCATTCATGCTGCGGATGCGCGTTCCAGGCGGGTCTATAACGGCGGCGCAGATGCGCGGCCTCGCAGGAATGGCGGAGCAGTGGGGCTGCGGACGCCTGGACCTGACGACGCGCGCAAATGTGCAGATTCGTGAGTTCGAACCACGATCCATCGTGGATGTGCTTAACACGGTTCAGAAGCTTGGGATGAGCTCGCGTGGATCGGGCGCCGACAACATTCGGAACATCACGGCATCGCCGATCTCCGGCTACGACGCGCACGAACTGATCGACGTGCAGCCGCTCGCGGATGGACTTCAGAACTACATCAGCAATTCGCGTGATCTGTATGGCCTGCCGAGGAAGTTCAATATCGCGATCGACAGTGGCGGGGCAATCAGTACGCTGGCCGATACAAATGACATCGGGTTTGTTGCAGTGCGTGTTGGCGAAAACAAGAGCGTGCCGGAAGGCGTGTACTTTCGTGTGCTGCTGTGTGGGATTACAGGCCATAAGCAGTTTGCGACCGACTGCGGTCTGCTGCTGAGGCCGGACCAGTTGTTGGCTGTCGCAGCCGCGATGGTGCGGGTGTTCGCAGAGAACGGCGATCGCACGGACAGGAAGAAAGCTCGGCTGAAGTATCTAGTGGATAAGTGGGGCGTGGAGAAGTTTCTCGAGGAGACTGAGAAGAAGCTCGCGTTCCCGGTGCTGCGCGTGGATGCGAGCGAGTGCGAGCCGCGCAGGTCGATTAATCGTGCCGGGCACATTGGTGTGCATGCGCAAGCGCAGTCAGGGCTGAATTACGTCGGAGCCGTTGTGCCGGTTGGGATTTTGGCTGCGGAACAGGCGCGTGCAGTTGCGGAGATTGCAGATCGGTTTGGGAACGGCGAGATTCGGCTTACCGTTTGGCAGAATCTGTTGATTCCGAATATCGCGGACGAGAACGTCCAAGCTGCGTGTGCGGTGCTGCGCGTGGCTGGCCTGGAATATAAGGCAGGCACCGTGATGAGCGGGACTGTGGCCTGCACGGGAAACCGTGGATGCAGGTATGCCGCAACCGATACGAAGGCCCACGCGCTGGAGCTGGCGAGAGAGCTGGACTCGGCGTTCAGGATCGTGCAGCCAGTCAATCTGCACGTGACCGGATGTTCGCATCATTGCGCGCAGCCGTATGTCGGCGACATAGGCCTCATGGGTGTGAAGGTGGGAGGGGAAGCGGGATATCAAGTAAGCCTCGGCGGCGGAGCAGATCGCGACCAGGGCTTAGCACGCGAACTGTTTCCCGCTATGAAATATGCCGAGGTAAAGGCCGCGCTGCACGCGTTATTTGCGACTTTTGAGCAGGCGCGGTGCAGCGAGGAAAGCTTTCTGGAATTTGCAAGACGGCACAGCGCGGAGGAGCTTCGAGGGATGTGCACAGCTGAAGTTGGGACGCTGCAGGAGGTGAACTGATGCTCGCAGGCGTGCCACACATTCCGGAGAGCGCTCCTTTTTCGCCGGAGCAGCGTGAATGGCTGAACGGCTTTCTTGCGGGGTTGTTTTCGAGTGCAGCCGCGAAGATGCCGGCGGCGGAGCCGGTGAAGGTAGGTGTGTACTTCGCGACGCAGACGGGAACGGCTGAGCGACTGGCAAAGAAGCTCACGAAGCAGTTGAAGAGTCAGGGATACGCGGCAACTTCGAGTTCACTTGACAAGGTGCGACTCGCGGAGATCACGCAACAGGAGAATGCGCTTTTTCTGGTGAGCACGTATGGAGAGGGCGATCCTCCAGACACTGCGAAGACATTTCGCGATGCGCTGTTTACACCGGATGCGCCGGCAATGACGAAGCTGCGGTATTCAGTGTTTTGTCTCGGCGACAAAAATTACGAGAGCTTTTGCCGATTCGGTGTCGAGCTGGATGAGCGGCTGAAGGCGCTCGGCGGAACGAGGTTGAACTCACGCGTGGAGAGCGATGTCGATGTGGATGAGCCGTTCGCCCATTGGGCGGAGGACGTTGCGTCGCGGCTTGGGGCGAAACGGCCCGGCCCCGTGCTGGTCGAGCGAACGGATTGCCATGAGGAGATTAGAACTGACCGCGAGCTCATGCACACCCGCGACAATCCGTACTTTGCGGAACTGCGCGAGCGGAGAGCGCTGACAGCGGATGGATCGACGAAGATGACGATGCATCTCAGCTTCGCGCTCGAGGACGCTGGGCTCGAGTATGAGGCCGGAGATGCATGCGGGGTCGTTGCGCAGAACGATGTGGCGTTGGTTGAGGAGATTTTTTCGCTGTTGCCATTTGGCACTGATGCAATGGTCGAGATTCCCAAGGTCGGCCGTGTGGGTGTGGAAGAGGCGCTGCTGCGGCATCTGCAGCCAACGCGGCTGACGCGGAAGATCGTCCAGGCATTTGCCGAAAAGGCGCAGTGCAGGAATCTGCTCGCGTTGCTTCCCGCCGAGCAGGGAGCGCATCTCGAGGCTTTCATGCACGGCCGCGGATTGATCGATCTGCTGGAGGAGTATCCGGGAGTTGTGGAGTCACCGGATGATCTGGTCGCGATGCTCCCGCGATTGGCTCCGCGTCTATATTCGATTGCATCCAGCCCGAAAACACACACTGGCGAGGTGCATTGCACGATTGCGGTCGTGCGGTATCGTTCTCATAATCGCGAGCGCGGTGGTGTGGCATCGACGATGCTGGAGAGCCGTGTCGATGTCGGACAGCGGCTGCCCATCTATATCCAGCCGAATAAGCGGTTCAGGATTCCGGCGGATGGAAGCACGCCGATGATCATGATCGGACCAGGCACAGGCATCGCGCCGTTCCGGGCCTTTCTGCACGAGCGCAGAGCGCTGGGGCACAAGGGATCCAATTGGCTGTTCTTTGGAGAGCGCCGCGCGAAAACTGATTTTTTGTATGAGCAGGAGCTTCGGGAGATGTTCTCCAGCGGTCATTTGACGCGGCTTGATACTGCGTTCTCGCGCGATCAGGCGCAAAAGCTCTATGTACAGGACCGCATGCTTGAGCATGGAGCGGAGATGTGGCGCTGGCTCAACGATGGCGCGCAACTCTATGTGTGTGGCGACGCTTCGAGGATGGCGAAAGATGTAGATGCAGCGCTGCACAAGGTGGTGGAGACACACGGCGGAATGTGCACGAATGCTGCGCGCGAGTATGTCGCGCAGCTGCATGACCACAGGCGATATCACCGCGACGTGTACTAAGGGGAGTGCAGATTGGCGCTATTGCTACACGAACGCGGAATGGAATACGGCAGCGAAGAGCTCGTTCGGATGACGCTGCTTGAGGGTGGCGCGTCGTCTGCAGTGGTCGATGCTCTGATTCCCACACGGCCGTTGGAAGCCGGTGAGCAGTATCGGTTTCACTTTGACATGACGAAGTGTATTGGGTGTCGCTCGTGCGAGGTGGCGTGCAACGAGCAGAACGGTAATCCGGCGGAGATTCAGTGGCGGCGCGTGGGCGAGCTCGAGGGTGGAGTGTATCCGCTGACCAGGCGAACCTATCTGTCGATGGGATGCAATCACTGCTTGAGCGCCGATTGTCTGCGTGGCTGCCCCGTGGATGCGTACACGAAAGATCCTTTGACCGGTATCGTTCTGCACTCGGCCGAAGCCTGTATCGGATGCCAATACTGCGTGTGGAACTGCCCGTATAGTGTGCCGCAGTTCAACGAAGAGCGCGGTGTCGTCGGCAAATGCGATATGTGCCGCGGGCGATTGATGGAAGGCCTGGAACCGGCTTGCGTAAATGCATGCCCGGAGAACGCGATTGAGATTGAAATTGTGAATAAGGACGACTGGCGCAGGAACTTCGCGACAGCAGAGTCGCCCGGAATGCCGCCCGCTGGCCAGACGATCTCGACTACCCGGATCACGCTGCCGGAGCATTCAAGCACGTGGCTCGAGCGCGTCGACACGGGGGCGGTGGCGCTCGAGGATTCGCATCCGTCGCTGATCGTGATGACGACGGCAATGCAATTGGCGTTTGGAACCTTTGCGGTACTGTGGCTGCGGCGCGCGCTTGATGCGGCGAGCATGACAATCATGCTGATGCTGACCTGCGCAGCGCTGGCGGTCTCCGTCTTTCATCTGGGCAGACCTGCGTATGCATGGCGTGCGCTCAAGATGTGGCGCCGATCCTGGCTCAGCCGTGAGGTGCTGTGCTTTGCACTCTTCTTTTGCGCAATGAATTTATGTACCGGGGCCTCCTGGATAAGGCTTTCGGAATTGATGCGCGTAACTGCGGCCGCGACACTGCTCTTCGGTCTCTGCGGCACGGTCACAAGCGCGTTCATCTATCGTGTGAAGGCGCGACCCGCGTGGAACATGATTCATACGCCGCTGGATTTTCTGCTCTCGGCAGGGCTGATGGGCGCAGCAATGGCTGGCGTGATGATTGGGCGCCTTGGTGTGCAGCACGGACTCGTGACGAATGTTCGCGTGGAAGCCCTACTGGCTGCGGCGTGGATCTGCAATCAGCTCGTGAAAACGCTGCGGCTGCGCGCGTCGAAGAACTTTGAATCGCGAGCGACCTACAACCTGCTGCGTGGCGAGCTGCTGGCGTGGAAGGTCGCGCTGGGAACGTTGTGCGCGGCCGCAGTTCCGTTGTTCGGGTATGCGCCGCTGCCATGGCTCGGGCTGGCTGCTGCTGTGGTCGCCGTAATGATAGGACGCTATCTGTTCTTTGTTTCCGTGGTGCCGCTTGGCATGGCGCTGACATTTTTGAAAGGCCGCGCGGCGCATGGAGTGCCTGCATGACCACAAGCTTCCAGAATAAGCTGAAGCGCGCGCTGGGCATCGATACCGCGCAGGACAGGTATGCGTATCGAAGTGATCCGCGCTTCGGGTATGTGTCGGAGTCGCGCGTTGCGGATATGTGGACCAAGACGACGTGTGGCTACTGTTCGGTCGGTTGTGGGATGCTCGTGGGCACCCGCGAGGGACGGCCGGTTGCCGTGCGTGGGAATCCCGAGCATCCGGTAAATCGTGGGAAGCTGTGTCCGAAAGGATTGAGTGAGCACCACACGCTGAGTGCGCCCGGACGCGCGACTGCACCGCTGCTGCGGAGGAGCGGGCGCGGATCGCCGCTCGAACCGGTGAACTGGGACGAGGCACTGGATGTAATGGTCGAGCGCGTGCGTGGTCTGCAGCGCAGGCATGGAGCGCACACGTTCGGCGTCGTGAGCACAGGCCAGTTGCTGACGGAGGAGTTCTACACCCTGGGCAAGCTTGTGCAACTCGGCTTCGGCACCAGCAACTTCGATGGAAACACAACCCTCTGTATGGCGAGCGCGGTTTCCGGATACAAGCTGAGCTTTGGGAGTGATGGGCCGCCGGGCGCGTACGCGGATATCTCCGCCGCTGACGTGGTGCTGTTGATCGGATCGAATCTTGCGGACAATCATCCGATCCTGTGCGAACGGCTGCGACGGAATCCGAAACAGGTGCTGATTGTGGCAGACCCGCGTGTCACGAAGACAGCGATGATGGCGGACATTCATCTTCCGCTGAAGCCCAGATCTGATATCGCGCTGCTGAATGGGATTGCACATATTCTGCTGCGCGATGGGTTAGTCGATCACGCGTACATCGGGGAGCACACCGAGGGCTTTGACCAGCTGCGTGACTTTTTGGCCGTGTATACGCCGGAACGCGTTAGCCAGACAACCGGATTGAGCGTGGCAACAGTCGAGCGCGTGGCGACGCTGTATGGATCTGCGAAGGCAGCGTTCATCGGATGGACGATGGGCGTAAATCATTCGACGCAGGGCGCCGTGACCGTTGCCGCGATCAACAATCTTGCGCTGATTACCGGCAACATCGGAAGAGCGGGTGCGGCCCCATTCTCGATTACAGGGCAGTGCAACGCGATGGGAACGCGGGAGAGCGGCTTTACCTCGTCCTTGCCTGGATATCGCAAATTCGAAAGCGAGAGGGATCGCGAAGAGCTCGCCGCAATCTGGAGGATCAACGCGGAGCGGCTCCCCAAGGCGAGGGGGCTCGCGTACCCGGACATTATTGAAGCCGCAGTCACGGAACGCATCAAGGCACTTTGGTTCATTGCAACGAATCCGGCGGTGTCGTTTCCAAACTACGATCTGCTTGCACAGGCATTGCGCACGGCGGAGTTCGTCGTCGTGCAGGATGGCTTTTCCCCGACGCCAACCACAGAATTCGCTGATCTGGTTCTTCCGGCGGCGATCTGGGGAGAGAAGGAAGGGACATATACAAACTCGGAGCGCCGAGTGAGTAAGGTGAACGCGTTCGCGAAGCCACCGGGCGAGGCGATGCGGGACTTCGATATCTTTCTCGAGCTGGCGGAACGACTCGGTGTAAGAGAAGAGCTCTATCCCGGTTGGACGTCGACGCATGACGCGTGGCTCGAATGGCAGCGGGTCTCTGCCGGACGTATGTGCGACTATAGCCGCTTCACCTGGGAGCAGTTGGAGAGAGATGGTGGAGCGCAGTGGGGTGGAGAGCGGCTATATTGCGATGGAATTTTTGCGACAGAGAGCGGAAAGGGCAAACTGCATTGCGTGCCGTGTCTGCCGTTTGAGGAGCAGCCGGACAGCGAGTATGAACTCGTGCTGAACACGGGACGCACAGTCGAGCATTGGCACACGCGAACCAAGACGGGAGTCGTCGCCCAATTGCATGCAATGGTCCCGAATGCCTGGCTGGAGATGAATCCGGTAGATGCGCAGAGGCTGGCGCTGCGGCAGCATGACCGGGTGACGATTACATCGAGGCGCAACAGGGTTGCGAACGTGGAGCTGCGAATCACAGGCATTGTCGCCCCGGGCCAGGTATTTATGCCGTTTCATTTCGCGGAGCAGAACTCGAACCTGGTGACGCTGGGCGCGTATGACCCAATCAGCCGGGAGCCGAATTTCAAGCAGTGTGCCGTGCGTGTAGAGCGCAGCGGGTTGTCATAGAACGATGCGGCCAAGCTTGCCGCGCATGTACCAAGAGCAGACCGCGACGTCGCTCACCCGATAACAAAGGACTCAGAACGATATCTCACCAGGAGCTCTCCATGGCGAACACCAAGCTGTTTCTCAAATCAGGCCACGCGCCCACCTTGTTTGCGGCATTCCTCTATTTCGATTTTTCGTTTGCGATCTGGGTGCTGAACGGAGCGATGGGGCCGTTCATCACCGAGCAATTTCGCCTGGCCCCCGCGCAGGTTGGACTGATGGTCTCCATCCCCACGCTCGCCGGTGCACTGATGCGGTTTCCGCTCGGCGTGGTGAGTCAATATATCGGACGCAAGAATGCCGCGATCCTGGAGATGTCCGCGATTGTTGTCGCGCTGCTCTATGGCTTTCTATTTGTGCACACATTCCGCTCGGTGGTCGCTATGGGCGTGCTGTTGGGCATCGCGGGTGCAAGTTTCGGAGTTGCGCTATCGCTCGGGTCAGGGTGGTTTCCCAAGGAATACAAAGGCTTGGCGATGGGAATCGCGGGAGCCGGAAACAGCGGCACCGCGCTCGCGGCCTTGTTTGCGCCGCGTCTGGCAATGCACTTCGGATGGCAGAACGTGTATGGCTTTGCGGCCCTGCTGATGCTGCTGCCGCTAATCGTGATGATCGTTTTTGCCAAGGAACCGCCTGACATAGAGCACCAGAGCATCAAACAGCATCTGCAGTGTCTAGTGGAAGCCGACGGCTGGTACCTCAACTTGATCTACGTGATTACGTTCGGGGGCTTTATCGGTCTCGCAACGTTTCTGCCTTCGTTCTTCTACAGCCAATTTCATGTGAGCAAGGTGCAGGCGGGAACACTGACCGTGCTGGCGACGCTGACCGGCAGCGCGACACGCGTCCTTGGCGGATGGTTCGCCGACCGCATCGGCGGTATCACCACGTTGAGCGTCGTGTTCCTGGTTGTCATAGGAACGTTGTTCAGTCTCGTCAGTGCGCCATCACTCGTCGCTACGACCGCTCTCTTCATGCTGTGCTTCGCTGCATTAGGAGCCGGGAACGGAGCGACATTCCAGCTTGTGCCACTGCGATGGCCGGCCACGACCGCGATTGCTGGTGCGATGATCGGGGAGATTGGTGCGTTGGGCGGATCGATTCTGCCGAACGTTCTCGCGCAATCGAAGCAGCACACGGGCAAGTTTGGAGCCGGCTTCATTGCATATGCGATCTTTGCGACGATGATCCTCGTGATGCTGCGCATCGTCGCCCGTGGATGGGTGAAGAGTTGGGTCGGTTCGGGCGGGCGAGCCCTCGCGCCGTCGTCGCCCAACGCGGAGAACAGCGTTGAGTCCGACGACTCACTGGCAATCGCTTCCTGACTGATCTCTTCACTGTTTTCGAAGTTCACCAAAGATGTGGTGGCCAGGGACGGGATCGAACCGCCGACGCCGGCCTTTTCAGGGCCGCGCTCTACCACTGAGCTACCTGGCCTCCGCCCTCACAACATATCCGGGGCAGCGGAGTCGCCGCCGGACCGCATTCGTTCTGATTTCGCCTGCCTGTGCCGGGAGGGAAGTAGCCGCCCGCGTCGCACGCGCAGCCTCAGAGACGTCGATCTGCAGTATACCAATGCGCCACCGATGCGCCAAACCCAGCCTGCGCACAGAGGCTCTCGTATCATCTTTAGAACATAGATCTGCAGCATAATGCGCGACAGATTGTCGCATGTTCTGGGAGAGCGCTCATGCTTCGCCGCTCGTTTTGTTATCTGTTTGCACTAATTGTCTGGGTGGCATTCCATGCGCACGCGGAGACGCCCGGCGAGGCCCGCGCAGAACACGTGCTCGAGGCAGCAAAGAAGGCGGGCAATCCGGAGCTGTATGCGCTGCTCAGGACAATGCCCAAGGGCGCCGATCTGCACATGCATCTCTCGGGAGCCGTCTATGCCGAAACCTTCATCGATGATGCTGCACGCGACGGCGTGTGCGTTGCGCCAGTCGACCCGGGTACACCGCCGGTTCCGGCCGGGCAGAACGCGCTGCATTTTGTCGCGCCCCAGGATGGCGAATCAAACAACTGCGATCGAGGTCAGGTTCCCGTCTCCGACGCCCTCAAAAACCAAGCGCTCTATGACGACTTGATCGACAGCTTCTCCATGCGCGCGTTCGTCGCGACCGAGGGAATTAGTGGTCACGATCAATTCTTTGCAACCTTCGCTCGCTTCGCCGGTTTGAAAGACCACTCCGGCGAGTGGCTCGATGAGGTCGCCACGCGTGCCGCCGCACAGAACGAGCAGTATCTGGAGATCATGCAGACGCCGACCTTCTCGCATGCCGCGGCGCTCGGGTACAAGATCGGCTGGCCTGAAGGCGCCGAGAGCAACGTCACTCCTGCACAACTCGCCCCGATACGCGACAAATTGATGGCCTCCGGTCTACGGGATGAAGTGCCGGTGGATCGCGCTGAGTTGTCGCGTGCCCTCGAGACGCGCAGCCGTATTGAACACTGCGAGTTGCCGAACAATTCCTCGCCGGCCTGTCACGTCCAGATCCATTTCCTCTATCAGGTTCTCCGCGGCTTTCCGCCCCAGCAGGTCTTTGCGCAAACGCTGCTCGGGTTCGAGGTCGCGAGCGCCGATCCGGATGTCGTGGGCATTAATTTTGTGATGCCGGAAGACGGCTTTATCTCCATGCGTGACTATCACCTGCAGATGCAGATGCTGGACTACCTGCACTCTGTCTACCCTAAGGTGCACATCACGCTACACGCCGGTGAGCTCGCGCCGGGGATGGTGCCGCCAGCCGGCCTGACATTCCATATTCGCGAAGCCGTGAACCTCGGTCATGCAGAGCGGATCGGCCACGGTGTCGACGTACTTTACGAGGACAACCCGCTCCGGCTACTGCACGAGATAGCGACGAAGCACATCATGGTCGAGGTCAATCTGACATCCAATGACGTCATCCTCGATATCGCCGGCGACGACCATCCGCTGCACGCCTACATCGCGGCGCATGTGCCGTTTGCACTATCAACCGACGACGAAGGTGTCTCCCGGATCGACCTGACACACGAGTACGTCAAAGCAGCCGACGAGCAGGACCTGACATACAGCGAGTTGAAGCAGTCAGCCCGGGCTTCGCTCGAACACAGCTTCCTCCACGGCGAAAGCCTCTACGTAACGCCCGACGACTTCACCCGTCGCAGGTCCGCCTGCGCCGCGCCGATCCGGGCGGACAGCACGCCCTCCCGCGCCTGCCAGGTTCTGCTGGACGCGAATGAGAAGGCGGCGCAGCAATGGGAGCTAGAGCGCAGGTTTGCGGTCTACGAGGGGTCCCTGCGATAACTCACAGATTTGGAACGGCTGCGCTACACTCATTGCACCAATTGCAGTTCGAAAGGGACCTAATGAAGCGTGCGATTGCCATCATTCTGGAGACGATCCTGTTTCTTTTCGTCTTCTTAGCTGGCTCGCTCCTTGTCGCGGTTCCTTCAGCCCATCTCCCTGACTGGACTGTGAACCTCAGCCAGACCCGTTATTTCGTTCTGGACGGCCTGGTCTTCATGTTCATTCTGTACCTCATCTTTTTGGCCATCGGAGCCGCCCGCCACCGGCTCCGGTCGGCTGTGGTGACGTCAACAACGGCGGTGGTACTCGCCTTGGTTCTCGGGCTGGCGATGAAATTCGGGTTTGCGACACGCTGATTCTTCGAGAGTTAGCCCTTAAGGGTCGTAATTAATACCCTGCTATCCACACCGCCGGTATTGTCGGGCGAGGCGTTTTCGTGTCGTTTTGGTAGTCTTTTTCTAGGAATTTTGCAGGATTTTCGTGTCGTATCGGGCTGAACTCGCGTCTCATCTCAAACCCCCTGCACCCCGGCGGTGCTATTGCGTACACCGTTTGGAGAAATGGATTCTCAATTGCGCATGAGTGACCTGACCCTTTCGGCCCATCAAACGTTTTCCTCTAACACTTCCGTCGATCTGGCCGATCGAAAAATCGCGTACTTCTCGATGGAAATCGCCCTTCGCAAGGACCTCCCGACCTACTCCGGAGGGCTCGGCATGCTGGCCGGCGACACGCTCCGTTCGGCAGCCGACACTGGCGCCTCCATGGTGGCTATATCCCTCGTCCATCGGCACGGCTACTTCCAGCAGCACCTCGACTCCTCCGGTCAGCAGACCGAGTCGGATGTCGTCTGGTCGCCCGAGACAACGCTGCCATCTGCGAACACCACGATCACAATTTCTATGCAGGGTCGCGACCTGTCGATCCGCGCCTGGCGGTTTGACGTCGTGGGCTGTACCGGACATGTCATACCGGTTTTCCTGCTGGACACCGACATCGAGGGCAACGACCCGTACGACCGCACCCTGACGGACCATCTGTACGGCGGCGACACGTATTACCGCCTTTGCCAGGAGACCATCCTCGGCCTGGGCGGTATTCATCTGCTGCACGCGCTCGGCTGCCAGCCTGAGGTGTGCCACATGAACGAGGGACATGCCGCTCTGCTGACCATCGGCCTGCTGGAAGACCGGCTGCATGGAGCGCCACTGCGCAATGCCTCGGAGTCGGATGCCGAGGCGGTTCGCGAGACCTGCGTCTTCACCACGCATACCCCGGTTCCTGCCGGACACGACCAGTTCGGGACCGACCAGATGTACTCGGTCCTGGGTCATGAGCGCGCGTCCTGCATCGAGCGCTTTGGCGCACTGCATAACGGCCTGCTGAACATGACCTATCTCGCGCTGCGCTTCTCGCGTTACGTGAATGGCGTGGCCATGCAGCACGGCAAAGTCTCGCAGGGAATGTTCCCCGAGTATCGCGTCCACGCGATCACCAACGGCGTGCACGCGGGCACATGGCTTTCGCAGCCGTTCCAGAAGCTCTTCGACAAAGAGATTCCGGAGTGGCGGCACGACAACCAGTACTTCCGCTCGGTGTACGGCATTGAGCCTGAAGTAATCGAGGCGACACACGCACGCGGTAAGGAGCGCCTCTTCACTACTGTAAAGGCGCGCACCGGCGTCGAACTCGACCCGAACGTCCTGACGCTCGGCTTCGCTCGCCGCGCAGCCACCTACAAGCGTGCAACGCTGCTCTTCAAGGATGGCCAGCGCCTGCACGATCTCGCCGAGCGCATTGGCGGTCTGCAGGTCCTGTTCGCCGGCAAGGCTCACCCGGCCGACAACGCCGGCAAGGCGCTCATCCGCGAGGTGTTTGCCGATGCCGCCCAGTTTCAGTCTTCGAAGCTGCGGATTCTGTACCTCGAAAACTATGACTGGGATCTCGGCGAGCAATTGACGAACGGCGTCGATGTGTGGCTAAACACACCGCGCCGGCCCTATGAGGCCTCTGGTACCAGCGGTATGAAGGCTGCGCTGAACGGTGTGCCGTCACTCTCTGTGCTCGACGGCTGGTGGATCGAAGGCTGTGCCGAGAACATCACCGGCTGGTCGATCGATGATTTCGATGATGAGACGAAAGAAGCCGAGCAACTCTACACCAAGCTTGAGACTGTGATCTCGCCGCTCTACCGCGACAAGGATGCCTTCGCACGCCTTCGCCGTCACTGTATCGCGATCAACGGGACCTTCTTCAACACGCACCGGATGCTGGGGCAGTATGTTTCGAACGCATATTTCCCGCAGGCCAGCTCAATCGCCTCTACGGATCAGGAGATTGAAGACGACCTGCGCGAGCCGGTGCTGATCTAACCAAAACTCTGCCAGACTAAGCGCCGCCATCGAATGTGGCGGCCTTTCCTTTTGTATCTCGTAGCGAACTTTGAGCGAAAATAGACGGTGTGAAGCAGGGGAGGTGCAAGCCGTGAAGCGCTCCGGAACTGCCGATCTTCCGCTGCACAACGGGCGTGTTCCGCCGTGGCTTGCAGAGCGCATGACGGAACTCGGCGCTGCGATCACCGAGCACGTCGTTCTCAGCTACGGGCCGTCCGAGTTCCTGACGCGTCTCAGCGATCCCTTCTGGTTCCAGGCCCTCGGCTGCGTCATGGGGATGGACTGGCACTCGTCGGGAATCACCACGTCTGTAATGGGCGCACTCAAGCGCGGTCTCAATTCACGAGCCGCAGATCTCGGGTTCACCATCTGCGGCGGGCGTGGACGCCACTCCAAGCGCACACCCGATGAACTGCGTGCTGTCTGTTCTCGTAATGGACTCGACGGCGAATTGCTCGCCCGCACCAGCCGCCTCACGGCGCGAATCGATAATAATGCAATCGCCGACGGATTCCAGCTTTATCTGCATGCCTTCGTCGTTCACGACTCCGGCGAGTGGGCCGTGATTCAACAGGGAATGAACCCGGCGAACCATCTCGCGCGGCGCTATCACTGGCACTCTGCCGCAGTGCGGGACTTCGTCTCGGACCCGCACGCCGCCATCCTCGGTCAGCCGCAGGGCACGATTCTAAATCTCGTCGACGCCCGCGCAGCTAAAGCGCAGGATGCGCTTCTTGCCATCGCACACGAGCCGATCGAAAACTCACTGCAGGAAGCACGCAAGCTCACCATGCCCGCCCATCATGACGTGCGTGCAAAGGATGTTGACCTGAAGCGCCTCGGTGCCGTGCTCGCGGTTGCGCATGAGCAGGAGCTTCGCGATTTCGCCGCACTGCTTCTGGTCGAAGGGCTTGGTCCGCGAACATTGCAATCGCTGGCCCTCATTGCCGAGGTCGTCCATGGTGCTCCAAGCCGCTTCTCCGATCCCGCGCGCTTTTCGTTCGCGCACGGAGGCAAGGACGGCCATCCGTTTCCCGTGCCGCTCAAGACCTACGACGACTCACTCGCGATCCTGCGCCGCTCGCTGGATGCAGCACGCTTCGGCCACACCGAAAAGCTCGCGGGGTTCAAACGCCTCGACCGGCTCACACGCGCGGTGGAGCACGACCGCCAGCCGCTCGCCGACTTCACTGCTGCCCTCGATCATGAGCGTCACATCTCGCCATCGCTCGGCGGCCGCACCGTCTTCCGTGATGCCGGTCAGCGAAAAACGCGCAAGCACGAACCTCAGCTGTCGCTCTTCAATTGACAGTTCGGCGCGATATCCTTGCTTCGACGCAACAGAAGGAGCGCGCATGCCGCAGCCTAAATCCGGCGACCTCATTGAAGACTTCACCCTCCCCGATCAGAACGGCAATCCCGTCACGCTCTCGCAATTCAAAGGTTCACCCGTCATCCTGTTCTTCTATCCACGCGCCGACACGCCCGGCTGCACCATCGAAGCCTGCGGCTTTCGCGATCAGTTCGCAAAGCTGAAGAAGGCGGGAGCGGTTGTTCTCGGCATCTCGCGTGATACCGTACGAGCGCAGAAGAAATTCGCCGAGAAATATACCATCCAATATCCTCTGCTCGCCGACGCGGATGAGATGCTCATCAAACGTTTCGATCTCCTCCGCAATAAGACGATGTACGGAAAGCCCGTCACCGGGGTTGCGCGCACGACCTTCTTGATCGGGCCAGACCGCAAACTCGTGCACGTCTTCGAAAACGTCAAGCCGGAAGGCCACGCAGAAGAAGTGCTCGATCTGTTGAAGAAGAACAACAAGAGCTAACCCTACAGCAGCCCGCGCGCCTTCACCTCAAGGTATTGGCTCACCGCGCGCGCGCCGACCTCCTCCGCCGTCGTCTCGACGATGAGCACACCCTGCCGCTCCAGGTGTGCAATCGTCTCGCGTCGTCGCTCGAGCATCTCCTGCGCCGCTGCGGTATGAAACATCTCCTCGCGCGTCTTTGGCACGCGTGCCGCCAGCTCTTCGAGTTCCGGATGCTTCAGCAAAACCAGCACGACCAGATGTCTGCGCACGAGCTCGCTCGCCGCAGTGACCAGCTCCGGCCTCCCGGCGGAGTCGACCAGCTCGGTGATCCACACCATCAGCCCGCGCCGCCGCTGCATCATCTTTATTCGGGCAACAGCGTTCAGGTGATCGGCCTCCGCGGCGTCAGCCTTTGTCTGGCTCAGTAGATCCAGCAATAGTCGCGTATGCACGACGCCTGCGCCCGGCGCCAGCGCCTGCTTCACCTCGCGACCGTACGCCAGCATCGCGAACTTGTCACCCGATCCGCTGACGACCTGAGCGAGCATCACAGCCGCGGTCGTCGCCTGGTCCAGTTGCGTGACCGTCATGCGGTGTGCGCGATCTCGTTCCATTACCGTCTCGCCGACCAACTCCGCACCGCCACGGCGAAGCTCGAAGGCCGTGCGTGACAATCTGCCTGCATCCAGCACAACCCAGACCTGCTGTGAGCGCTCAGCCGTGAACTGCCGCGCCACGAGCTTGCCCCGCCGCGCAGTCGCCGTCCACGAGATGCTCCGCAATTCGTCCCCTTGCTGAAAGTCGCGCAGGCTCTCAAACTCGCGGCCCGTTCCACGCAACTGCAGCTTGCGGCGTTGCAACTCGATCTGTCGCGCGCGTAGCAGGAAGAACGCCGCACGCCCCCGGCTGTCTTCATGCGCAGGAAACACCCGCACCCTCTGCGCTGCGCCAGATGCAGTGACGGGTTCTGCGGCCGTCCACCGCTCGATCAATCCTAAGGCTCCACGGTAACGCAGGTAGATTTTGCCCAGCGCAAAATCGCCGCGTTCCCCAGGCCAGATTGTCTGACTCGAAATGGCCTCCTCGCGAGGAAAGATTTCCACGCGCCGAGCCTCGGGGATTGCAATCAGCGCAGGGTGTAGATCGTCCACCACCCTCGCTTCGCTCACGGTGTCCGCCTCCATTCGAATCCCAATCTCCATTCGCGTGGGCTCGCCGAGCTGCGGTGAATCCAGGAATCGCCGAATGACCGTCAGCGATTCGGGGCGGGGAAGACGTGCGCCATCCACAACGCACACGATCAGCAGAAGCACATCCCACGCCAACATGAAACCGATTCGTCGCGGATGCCAGAACGCCGGAATCGCAAGCAGTAAGCCGGCGCAGAACAGCAGCAGAGCTCTTGCCGTCAGACCAAAACCGGCCCATCGACCGATGCTGCCCATCGGCCTCGCCACTCCACTCGCGGACTCAGGAATCAACGTCTGCAATTCCACCTCGGAGAAGAGCTCTCATCGCTCGCCCAGTAACTTGTGCGAGCCGAGACTTGAAGTTCAGGATGACCCGCAACTTGTAAATGAAGTGAATGGAAGCCCGGCTGCTTCGATGTCGGCCGAAAACTGAGCATGTAAGTCGCAGCAAAGTGATTGGCCAGTGTCGCAAGCTGCTGGTCTAGTTCCTTCTTCGACGAGAACGGAAACGACTCGCCTCCTGAGAGTGTCGCGATCGCCGAGGACGTATTCTCGCGCATCGCCCTGAACGCAACCGCGAGAGGTTCACCTAGGTTAAACGTGTGCAGCAGCGGCGGAACGTCAGGCGCAAACTGATAGGGCTTATTCTCGGGTGATGGTTGGGTGAGCTGCTTCTTCAGCCATTTCCCTTCAGGAGAGAACGTAAGGCATTCGATGGTGATGTTATTTTCGCCAAGCTGCCGCACAATCTCATCAACCGCAACATGACTCTTCTCATCGTGTGCCTGGCTGATAAGAAGAATCACCCGTCGATAGCCCGCGGGCCTCTTGTTTAGCAGGCCAATCCCATAGCGTATGGCATCAAGGATCGCGGCTCCGCCATCCCCCGGGTCGGGATGTTCGAAGGCATCATCGAGGCCATCCACATTTCGGGTAAAGCTCCACACGTATTCGGGCTGGCTGTCGAACTCCACCATGGCGACCTCATGCAGCACATTTGAAGTCATGTACGACAACATCGTGCTGAGCTTCGTGTACAGCGGAAACTGCTCGGCAGGGGCGCCGCCGGTCTGCATTAATACGAGCAACGAAATAGGCCGATGCTCTGCATCTTCAATCCTCACCATCTGCGGTATGCCGTTGTCGGTAAGTAGAAAGTCCGATGCATGAAGATCCGGTATCTGTACTCTCGAAGCAGAGCTCACAAGCGCCGGCACAATCACAAGGTTGGATGTCGTCTTGATATCCGGTGCCTGCGGCAAAGCATCTGAAGAACTCTGACCACGTCCTGCCAAAGATGCACAAAGCATCACGATAAGCACGCAGATTTGCAAAAGAACATGGGCGAAACCGCTCCGTTTCGACCTCTTTCTCATCTGCCCCGCCTCTACCGCCTCTTGCTTGATCTAACATCTCACTTCGGCACCGCCGTCGCAGCTAATACCTCACTTACGACGCGGTCAGCATCAAGCCCTTCCAATTCCGCCTCCGGCCGAAGCACAAGCCGATGCCGCAAGACCGGCACTGCCGCCTCCTTGACATCGTCCGGCACAACAAAGTCGCGGCCCTCGCGCGCCGCCATCGCCTTCGCCACAAGCAGCAGCGAGGCACCCGCACGCGGGCTCGCCCCCAGTGCAATCGCCGGCCACTCGCGCGTTCTGCGTACAAGCGCCAGCAGGTAATCGAAGATTGCCGGCTCAACACGCACGGCGCGAATCTCACGCCGGGCCTGCGCGAGTATCTCGAACGGCACCGCGTCAATCGGAGTATCCGCTAGCCCGGCAGCTTCGGTCGATACATGATGCCGCTCCAGCACCACGCGTTCATCTATGGCATCCGGATAGCCGACTTTGATCTTCAGCAGAAAGCGATCGAGCTGCGCCTCAGGCAGCGGGTACGTGCCCTCGAACTCAACCGGATTCTGCGTCGCGAAGACGGTGAAGAAATCATCCAGCGCATGCCGCTCGCCGTCCGCGGTCACCTGGCGCTCCTCCATCGATTCGAGCAGCGCGGCCTGCGTGCGCGGCGGCATCCGGTTGATCTCATCGGCGAGCAAAAACTGCGTGAACACCGGTCCCTTATGGAAGGAAAATTCGCCTGTCTTTGGCGAGAAGACACTCGTTCCCAGGATGTCCGCAGGCATCATATCGGGAGTTCCTTGCACGCGGCGGAACTCGAGTCCGAGAAACCGTGCGAGCGTCTTCACCGCGAGCGTTTTGGCCACGCCCGGCACGCCCTCTACAAGAGCGTGTCCGCCACACAGCATCGTGAGGAGTGCCTGTGCGATCGGCTCCTGCTGCCCGGCGATAATGCGCCCAATCTCCTGTTGCCCGCGCCCAAACAGCTCACCCGCGGTGGCTACTCCCTCATTCATTCAGCTGCTCCCGTCCTTGCAGATTCTTCAACGCCAAACTACACCACGCCTCCAGCACCAACATTCCGCGACCGCCCACTTCGTGCGGCCGCACGAATCCTCTCCGCATCTTCAGAGAGTGCGCGTGAAATCACCAGCGCTTCACGCTGAGTCGGACTCTCCAGCGCTGCTCCACTTGCCTTTTCCAGATTTGTTCCGACAACCTTCCAGTCTCCGCCCAGGCGCTCCTGTAACGCTCTCACAATTGCTTCGCTGCCCTCGGCTACCACAACCTGCGGCACACCGGCGTCTCGCACAATCGTACGCAGCAATCTTCGTCGCGCTGCGTCTGTTGCTGCTGTTGTTGCGCGCGCCTTCTCGTAGAGATCCCCCATGGACGTTGCAAACTCCACAGGTGAACTCCTCGGCAGCGTGACCGGCGCACGCAGCGGCCCATTTCTGCGGCCGAAGCTGAGGACGAGCAACACCGCAATAAGCCCGACCTGTACGATCAGCCATCCGAGCGGCAGTCCCTGTCCAGCGCTCCACAGCCCCCGCGGCGTGTCATGTAATGATTCATCCCACAGAACCGTACGTTCATCGCCGATGCTCAACAACAGGAGCCGCAGGTCTGCGTCGTTCTTCAGTTGCCCGTTTGTCAGGGGACTCGCGGAACTCCACCAGACAGCCTCGCCGCGCCCGACGTGCATTCGCACCACCACTGCGTCCTCTCCGCAACGGTGCGCGATCTCCACGTTCTTTTTGCCGTCCCACGTGCTCCGGTCCAACATCGGCACGCGACCCGCAGCCGCAAGCGGTCCATCCGCGGGGTCTGTGCGGCAGGTGCCCAGGAAGACCGTCGGCGGCCCCGCTTTACCATCGGGCAGCAGCAATGCACCTGTAGGTCCGGTTGTCAGCACATGGCCACCGCGCTCCAGGAACTGCTTTACGGCATTCGCAATCCCGTCATAGTCCGGTGCGTTATAGACAGGCGCGGCCAGCACAAGCGTCGTATGCGAGGCGTCCATGCTGCCGAGCTGATTGATCGGGCCTTCAAGGCGGGACGTCGTCCGTCCGATCGCCTGCAGCGTCAGAAAGGCCGCCTTTGCTCCCTGCGGTCCGGTGTTGTAAGTCGTCGGTTGGACATCTTCGTCGTTGCTTGCCGGCGCAAGCACGCTCACGGCAACGATCAGCAGCAGGATGATCCCGCCCATCCACAGAACGATCTTCCGGTCGCTCCATTGCTGACCGCTCACGTCTGCCCTCCGCTCGCTGCACCGTGTGCCGGCGCGTTGTCAATCAGCCGATCAAAGCTGTCGCGGGCTGTGCCAAACTCCAACTCGTTCGGCTCACGCTGCCCGTACCAACTCTGTTCCAGCGAGTTGGTCAGCGTGCGCAATTCACGCTGCTCCTCGGAGCCTGCCCTGAGCAACCGCACATATTCCCGCGGGGTGCGGGACGCGTTATGCTTCCATGCGCGCCGCTGCTCCAGGTGCACAATCGCAGCCCAGTAGAGCGCATGAATCGCCTCGCGCCAAGCGCCTCTCGATGCTTCGCGCTCGGCCAACTGACGCCAGTTCTCGGTCTCGCGGCTCTGGGTTGTCGCCTTGGCAGCCTGTCCTCCGAGAGCGACGCGAAGCCTCTGCCGCTGCACCGCGCGCAGAACCCACACCAGAACTCCGACTGCGGCCGCGACAAACAGGAGCCACTCCAGCGCTCTGCCCACCCACGGCGACTGCGTCGTCACGCGGTCCACGCCCACAAAGAACCGCACAAGGATCTCACCGATCTTCTGCTTCAACCGATCCCACCACGTAGGCTCTGGGCGCTGAAACTCCGCGCGCGCCAATATCTTTCGCGCTGCCGATTGCGCTCGTGCAAACTCCGCCTGTTGTGTGCCAGTCAGAGTTGGTATTTTGGCTGCGGCTGCTTGCGTGTGAAGGGTCGCCACGGGCGTCTGGGCTAGCCCGGCGTACGTACAGACGCTAAACGACGCCAGGAGCAGAAGCCCCCACGCCCAATACAACCGCCGCGCTCCAGCGTTACAGCGCCGCTGCATCGCTCGCCGGTTCGCCTGTCTGCAAGGTCGGTGGAGCGCTCCCGCTCGTGTCCGCGTGAACTCCTCCCTCCAGCATCAGCAGCAGATCTAGTCCATCCTGTCGGACGCGCTGATCGAAGTACACCAGCGTGAGGCCGATCATGACCACCGGCACCACCGCGGAGTATGCAACGAAGTTCACCAGCAGGAGTGCAATCTGCGCGGTGATGTGTTTTTCGCCCCGCATCGCACCAAACCCGATCAGCAACGCCAGAGGCGACTCGAGCACTCCCGCGACCAGCAACAGGCACCATGTAATCAGGTAGACAACGAAGATCCGCCCCTTTGCACCGGCGGCCAGCACCTTGCTGCGCCGCATTGCCGCCCGAACCTTCAAATGTTCCAGCACTGCTGACTGCACTCCCAGCGAGTTCCGGATGAACGAGATTATGCCAAACACGCCTCCGCCCACGATTCCGAGGAAGATCAAAACTCCCGCGCCAATGGATCCAGCGCTTCCAAACCGCCCAGAGAAGACCAGCAGGAATATTGCGGGCCCGATCAGCACCAAGGGAAGCCAGATGAAGCTCCACACCTGCCATATAGCAATCCCGATAAAGCGCAACCATCGCCCAATGACTGCACGAATCGATTGTCCGATTGTGGCGCGGCGGCCGAGGTACACCTCACTTAGCGCCCATACGACAGCGGCCTGCGCTACCGCTGCAACCAGAAAGACCGGCAGACTTCCGAGCAGGTTTCCAGTCTGTCTCCCGCCAAAGTTGAAATGTACGCCCACCTGCCCCACGCGCGCCGCCGGAACCGAGCCCTTGTAGATCACCAGAAGAATCGCATTCACCACCAACTGGGCGGCTGCGCTCAAGGAACCAATGCCGACGAACAGCCAAAAATTTGCCCGATACACCGCGAAGCTGCGGTCCAGGATCTCTCCCAGGCTCAGCGGCCGCAGCATGTACGCCGGCTGCTGACGATGGTCGCCAGCAGGGGCCACTTCCGTACTCTGCGGCGTCATCCATCCGCCAGAACTCATCCCGTTTTCCTCATCGTTTCACGCTCGGTCTGCTACTCCGAAGCGCTTTGAAATTTTGCGTTTGCCCGCAAGCATAGCACTGTATCGCCTGGGTCACTGCCGCTTTCGTTCTGGCGCACCATCCCCCTTCGGGGGAGGGGATTACCTCTGTGGTGCTGCTAAATTAGCCACCTCGGGCAAACCTCGACGCGCAGAGGGCCACGAGGCGGCGCATCATGCGAGGAGCCGCCGGTTTTCCCGGGATTTTTCGAAGGGGCGCTTCAAGGCGCGAGCTCCTTCAGGGCGATACCTCGCCTTACGTCGCGCCCGCAACCTGGCTTTAGGGCCGCAGGGTGGAGGATCGAATGCACATGCCGCGCGGAGATGGCGCCCACCACTACGGAATCCGCGTCCCTTGGCCCCTGCTGCTCCTGGTTCTTCTCGCCTTCGCAGGATTCTCTTCAGCCGCATACGCCCAATCGCTTTCGCCCGGCGGCCCGGTCGATTTCGGCGGCGTCAACGTCGGCAGCACATCCGGCGTTACCACGCTCACCTTCTCCGTGCCGGCGAACAGCGTTGTCACCGTCGGCTCCGTCACGGCCGTCACGCTCGGGACCTCAGGCAAAGACTTCGCCGTCTCCAACCAGACCTGCACCGGAACCCTTGCCGGCCCGGCGACCTGCAATATCTCCGTCACCTTCTCGCCAACCGTTCTCGGACTCCGCACCGGCGAACTCCTCGTTGACGACGGAAGCGGCAACGTCAGCAATCGCGTCCCGCTGCGTGGCGCAGGCCTTGGGCCGCAGATGGTCGTCTCTCCCGCGACTGCGGTAGCCACCACCTCGCTCACCGGAATTATCCCGGCCGCAATCAACCCCTCGTCCACGGTCTACGACGGCGCGGGCAACCTCTATATCGACGACGCAATCAACGGCCGCATTCTCGAGAGCACTACCGCCGGTAGCGCCACTCTGCTTGGCACCATCTCCCCGTCGAGCGCCTCCGCGCCCTTCTCGTCCATCGCCATCGCTGGTGACGGCACGATCTATGTCTCGTCGCCGAACACCGGCACCATCTACAAGATCCCTCCCGGCGGCTCGCCCACCGCGATCTCGACTCCAGGTGTCACGCTGCTTCAGCCTGCCGGCCTGGCGCTCGATGGCTACGGCTACCTCTACGTCGCAGACGCCGGTGCCAACAAGATCATCCGTATCGATGTCGAGAACGGCAACGCGGCCACCACTCTCACCCTCGCCGGCCTCAGCACGGCGCTTTCGGGACCGACTGGTCTCGCCGTCGACGACGCCGACAACCTCTACGTCGCCGACACCAGCAACAACCGGATCGTCGAGATCAATCTCCACGTCAGCCCTCCCAGCAGCAACGCCGCTACCGTCCTGCCCATCTCCGGCCTTACGCTGTCCAGCCCCGCGGCACTCGCCGTAAACGCCGCCGGCGGCCTCACCATCGCAGACACCGGCAATAAGCGGCTCGTCGAGCTCCCCGTCAGCGGCGCACCCTACGCCATCCCCCTCGTTGGAGCCTCGCTGACCACACCCGCCGGCGTCATGCTTCTGCCCACCGGCGATCTGCTCGTCTCCGACACCGTCGCCGGTCTCGTCCAAATCACGCGCTCGACTTCCTCGCTGACCTTCGCAACACCCACCCTCGTCGGCTCCGTGGACACCACCGACGGGGACCTCGCGCTCGACGTCGAAAACACCGGCAGCTATGCGCTCACCGTCGCCGGCAACGGCTTCCCGAACTTCAGCAACAACGCCTTCTTTGCCGACACCACCGGCACCTGCCCGAACACGACAAACGGCACCAATGGCACACAGGTCCCGGTCGGCGAAGCCTGCACACTCGAGATCGGATTCAAGCCGACCATCGCCGGCACCAACACCGGCAACCTGAGCGTCTCCGCCTCCGGCAACGGCAACGTCAACGCGAACGTCACGCTCACCGGCACTGGTTACCATGTGCTCGATCACTTCACTGTCGTGGTCGCACCCTCCACCGTCACTCCCGGCGAAGCCACAACGATGACGGTCACCGCGATCAACAACGACGGCACGATCGACACCACGTACACCGGCACGATCAATTTCTCCTGCACCGATCCCGCGTGCAAACTGCCATTTGCCGGCTACACCTTCAGCGCCTCCAATAACGGTGTGCTCACCGTTTCGTCCGGTGCAGCCAACGCGCTGAACTTCAACACCCTCGGCACCTGGACCGTCACGGTCACCGACACCACCTTCACCCCCGGCCAGACCTACACCGGCACCAGCAACCCGGTGACCGTCATCACGACTCCCGCCGTCTCGCTCGCCAGCTCCGTCAATCCAGTAAACCTCGACGCGAACACCACGCTGACCGCGACAGTCAGCTCCCCATACGGCACCCCCACCGGAACCGTCACCTTCATGGACGGCGGCACCGTTCTCGGAACCGGCACGCTGAACTCCAGCGGCGTCGCCATACTCACGGTCTCGTTCTCTACCGCCGGCAATCATCCTCTGACTGTCAGCTACCCTGGCGCCGGTTCTTTCCAGGCGGCAAACTCCGCCGTGCTGAATGAGACCGTCCAAACGTTCGGCACCACAATCGGTCTCACCAGCTCTGTCAACCCCGTCATCGTCAACGCAAATACCATTCTGACTGCCACCGCGAGCTCCACCTCGGGGACGCCGTCCGGCACCATCACGTTCCTCGACGGCACGACCGTCCTCGGCACCGCACCACTGAACGCCAGCGGAGTCGCCACGCTGACCGTCTCCTTCTCGACCTCCGGCACGCATCCGCTGACGGCCACCTATCCGGCCACAGGTCCTTACCTCGCGGGCACTTCCCCCGTGCTCAACGAGACCGTCCAGACCCTCACCACGACCGTCGGCCTCACCAGTTCCGTCAACCCCGTCAACGTGAACGGCAACACGCTTCTCACCGCAACCGCCTCCTCAACGACCGGCACTCCCACGGGCACCATCACCTTCCTCGATGGCACAACCATCCTCGGCACCGCTCCGCTGAACGCCAGCGGCGTTGCCACGCTGACTGCCTCGTTCTCCACACCCGGAACCCATCCGCTCACCGCAAGCTACGCGGGTACCAGCCCCTACAGTGCCGGTACCTCGCCGGTCGTCAATGAGAACGTCCAGAACTTCTCAACCACCGCTACGCTGGCCAGCTCCGTCAACCCAGTCCTTATCTCCAACTCCACCACCCTCACGGCGACAATCGCCTCCTCGGCCGGTACGCCCACCGGCACCGTCACCTTCTACGACGGCACCAAAGCGATTGGGACAGCCACGCTGAACACCAGCGGCGCCGCAACCCTCAAGGTCACCTTCTCGACCAACGGCCAGCATATCCTCACCGCCAGCTACGCGGGCAACGGCCTCTATCAGCCCATCACCACCGCGCCGCTCACGCAGCTCGTCGAAGACTTCTCGCTCGCCCTCGCCACCGGCTCACAGAATTCGGCCACGATCATCCTCGGGGCCAGCACGCAGTACAACCTGGTCGTCTCGCCCATCGGCGCCAACTCACTCGCAGCTCCCGTCGCACTTAGCGTCACCGGTCTCCCCAGCGGCGGCTCTGGTTCCTTCAATCCGACGAGCGTCTCCGGCGGCGCCGGCGTCACGCCCATCGTCCTCACCGTCAACGCTCCGCCACTCACCGGCTCGCTACGCCAACCCACGAATCCCGTACATCCATCCTTGCGCCGCGACGCACCGGCCTTCCTCGCATTTCTTCTGCTGCCTACCGGTTTCCTGCTCCGCCGCCGTCGTGCAGTGATCCGCCTGCTCCTCATCTTCGTCGGCCTCGCAGCAGTCAGCACGGGCCTGACCGGCTGCCTCCAGGACCAGGCCACCGGTTACTACGGCAATGATCCGCAGGCCTACACGCTCACCGTGACCGGAACCTCCGGCACCCTGACCCACACCGTGCAGGTCACGCTCACAGTCGATTAAGCTTTTGGAGAACGCCTAAACAATGCACGTGCGACTCACCCGAACCAGCCGCCACACCCGCAGCCTGCGCCGCGGGCTCATGGTGCTGGCCGGGATCTTCGCGCTTGCCCTGTTTGCTCCGCGCGCGCACGCGCAGGCCAGCGGCGACTTCAGCATGATGTACATCGAAGACGCCGCCCGATTCGTCGGCAACCAGCCCTCGACCTTCTTCTATCTTCGCGGCGCCTCCACCGAAATCGCCTACGCGCCCTGGAAGGGCCTCGGATTCGTCGCCGGCGGTACCGGAAACGCGGGCACAAACCTTCGCGGCGTCGTCGACATTCACACCGTCACCTTCTTCGTCGGCCCGCGCTACACCTACAACATCGGCCACATCAGCCCTACGGCCTGGAACCGCAAAGGTTCCATCTACGTTCAGGGTAAGGTCGGCTACGCCTTCGCCACCTCAGGCCAGTATCCCGTCAAAGGTGTCCTCACCAGTAACGCCTCCTCGCTCGATCTCGAAGCCGGCGGCGGCGTGAACCTGCACATCTACCATCGCTTTGACTTCCGTGTGGTCGAAGTGGACGTCGTTCACACGCGTTTGCCCGACGGGGCCGCGAACGTCCAGAACAGCCTGCGGGTCGCCACCGGCATCAACTTCCACATCGGCTATTAGCCCCCGCTGAATCATCCGGCCTCGCAGACCACCGGCCTTCGTGTTCGTCAGAGCAAAACTCTCTCCAACCAACTCATCGTCCTCCGAGCATGCCTCCGCTGCCGTTCAGCTAAACTTGAGCTCTACGGGCCTCGGAATTGCAATGACGTATCCCACCTCATCATCAAGAGGCGATTCATCCTCGTCTCCGCAGGCCGCCGAGCACCTCCGCCTGCTCGTCGAAACCGGGCTCCTTCTCGGCCGCGAAGAGTCCCTTGAACTCATCGTGCAGTCCGCCCTCAACGCCGGTCTCAAGCTCTGCGGCGCGTCCTTCGGTGCCTTCTTCTACAACAGCATCGGCGAGGACGGCAGCCCTTATCAGCTCTACAAAGTTTCCGGTGTAGATCCCTCCGCCTTCGCCCGTTTTCCCATGCCACGACCCACGGCGGTCTTCGCCGAAACCATGGTGCACGGACGAATCTTCCGCTCCGCCGACATCACCCAGGACTGCCGCTACGGACACAACGAGCCATTCCGCGGCATGCCTCCGGGACACCTCCCCGTCCGCAGCCATCTCTCCGTTCCCGTTATGGGTCGTTCCAGCGAAATCCTGGGCTCGATGTTCTACGGTCATCCCGAGCCGGATATCTTCACCGCAGACAGCGAATCCCTCGTCGCCACCGTCGCCGCACAAGCCGCCGTTGCCATCGAAAACGCCCGCCTGCACGAGAACCTGACCACCGAGATCGCCATTGCCGACGCCGCCCGCCAGCTCCAGCGCGAGACCTCCCAGCGCCTCGAGCAGGTCTTCGACGCCATGGTGGACGGCGTCGCGCTCATGAATCGCGACTGGGTCTTCACCTATCTCAACCGCGCCGGTCTCGCCATCATCGGCCGCGATCTTCCAGTCGTCGGCCGCAGCTACGCCGAAGTCTTCCCTGGCTCTGCCGGAGACGCCTTCCGCACCCGCTACGCCGAGGCCATGGCCGGTAAGCCCGTCGAGTTCGTCGATTACTACGCTCCCCTCGATCTCTGGGCATCCGTGCGCGTCTTTCCCACCCCCGAGGGCATCGCCATCTTCTTCCAGGATGTCACCCAGCATCGCCGCGCCGAACTCGCCCTTGCCGAATCCTCGCGCCGCCTCCGTCAGGCTCTCGACGCCGGCGCCCTCGGCACCTGGAGCTGGGACATGGCCACCGACTCTCTCGACCTCGACGAGCGCGCCGCCGAACTGCTCTTCGCCGAACCCCACACTCCCATCCGCCGCTCCGAGCTCCGCCGTCGCATCGTCCACTCTGAAGATCTGCCCAACACGCCCCCCGACCTCCGCGAAACTGTACTCAGCGGTGGTCTCTACAGCTCCGAATATCGCGCCGAAGGCCCCGACAAAACCCAACGCTGGATCGCCGCTCGCGGCCTCGCCACCTTCGACGAGGCCCACAAGTTCACCGGCATGATCGGCACCGTGCAGGACATCACCGGCCGCAAGACCCAGGAAGCCACGCTCCGCCAATCCGAGAAGCTCGCCGCTACCGGCCGCCTCGCCGCCACCATCGCGCACGAGATCAATAACCCACTCGAAGCCGTCACCAACCTCATCTACATCTGCAAGACGGACCCCACCGTGCCCGCGCCCATCCAGCGGCTGCTCGAAAGCGCCGACGACGAGCTCGCCCGCGTCACCCAAATCGCACAGCAGACGCTCGGCTTCTATCGCGACACCACCCGCCCCGGCGAAATCGACTTCAGCGCTTTGCTGTATGGCATCGTCGAGCTTTTTTCCCGAAAGCTCGACTTCAAACGCCTTGCCTGCCGCACGCACATTCAGCCTGGCCTGCGCCTCTATGGCCTGCAGGGCGAAATCCGCCAGGTCTTCTCCAACCTCTTCGTCAACGCCATCGATGCCTCCGAAGACACCGAGCTCCTCATCCGCGCCCGCGGTGGTGTGGCCGGCGGACGCCCCGGCGTCTCGTGCCTCATCGCTGATCGCGGCACGGGGATCCCCCTCGATGTACGAGAGCGCCTCTTCTCGCCATTCATCACATCCAAGCACACGCTCGGGACCGGCCTTGGCCTCTGGGTCACCCGCGGCATCGTTGAAAAGCATGGTGGCACGATCCTCTATCGCACCCGCACCGAGCCGCCCACCGGCACGATCTTTCGCGTCTTTCTCCCCACCGAAGTACCCAACCCGGAAGTTTTCAACTCCCCTCCTCAGCGATTTCTCCAGTAGACTTACCAGCAGTTTCGCTTTACTCTTGCACGCATCATCTGTAGCAAGCGGGAAGACTTATGTTCGCCGGAGCACTTGGAAAACTCGCCCCGTTAAGCCCTTCCCCGGTTCAGGACCCCCGGAATGAATCCATTTCTGTTCAGCAGTCGCTTTCCCGACGATCGCTTTGACCTCCCTGCTTCGCCCGGCGACGAAGCCCAGAAACGAAACCCAGCACCAAGAATTTTGGTTGTAGATGACGAAAAAGTCATCGCCGATACGATCGTCCAGATCCTGAACCACAACGGCTTCATCGCGGAAGCCGCATACGGCGGTCAAGAGGCCATCGACAAAGCCAGGCGCGACTGCCCGGAGCTCGTCCTCTCCGACGTGCTTATGCCGAAGGTCGACGGCGTCGAAGCCGCCATCCAGATTCGCAGGCACTGCCCCGACACCCGCATCGTTCTCTTCAGCGGCCAGGCCGCCACCGTCGAAATTCTCGCACGCGCCCGCGAGCGCGGCCACACCTTCGAGCTCCTGCCCAAACCCATCCACCCCACCGAGCTCATCAAGCACCTGCGCGAAGAGCCCCGGCAGTAACCGACCCACGTTTTGCCAGCCAAAGGTGCGTCATCCTGAGCGGAGTTGGGCGTCCCCTGCGCCCAACGCAGTCGAAGGACCCCGACGACGTCGCGGTCAACGACAAACCCTCAAACCATTTCGACCACAAACCCCGCTCTCGTGCTGCCGCATTGCTCTTCGGCAGCGCGCAATACTGTGGGCTGCATCCGACCCAGAGAGCATGATTAACGACCTCTGGTACAAAAACGCCGTCCTCTATTGCCTGCACGTCGGCTCCTTCATGGACACCACCGGGGACGGCACCGGCGACTTTCGCGGCCTCATGCGCCGCCTCGACTACCTCCAGGGCCTCGGCGTCACCGCCATCTGGCTGATGCCCTTTCAGCCCTCGCCCATGCGCGATGACGGCTACGACGTCTCCGACTACTACAACGTCGATCCACGCTACGGCACGCTCGGTGATTTCGTCGACTTCACGCACGCCTGCGATCAGCGTGGCATGCGCGTGCTCATCGACCTCGTCGTCAACCACACCTCCGACCAGCACCCGTGGTTTCAATCCGCGCGCAGCAGCCCCGACTCTCCCTTCCGCGACTGGTACGTCTGGTCAAAGAAAAAACCACGCGACGCGGCCAGCGGCGTCGTCTTCCCCGGCGTGCAAAAATCCACCTGGAACTACGACGAAAAAGCCCGTCTGTATTACTTCCACCGCTTTTACGAATTCCAGCCCGACCTCAACACCTCCAACCCCGAAGTCCAGGCCGAGATCCTCAAGATCATGGGCTTCTGGATGCAGCTAGGCGTCTCCGGCTTCCGCATGGACGCCGTGCCCTTCGTCATCGCCAAAAAGGGCGCCGGCATCACCAAACCCGTCGAGCAGTACGACATGCTCCGAACCTTCGCCGAGTTCATCTCCTGGCGCCACGGCTCCGCCATCGTCCTTGCCGAAGCCAACGTCCTGCCCGACACCGACATGGATTACTTCGGCGCCGAAGGCGAACGCCTGCAGATGATGTTCAACTTCCAGGTCAATCAGCATCTCTTCTATGCGCTCGCCACCGCTGACACGCAACCGCTCATCCAGAGCCTCGCCTCCACACGCGCGCGTCCCGCCACCGCGCAGTGGGGACAGTTCCTCCGCAATCATGACGAGCTCGACCTCGGCCGCCTCAAACCCGCGCAGCGCGAAGCCTGCTTCGCCGCCTTTGCTCCTGACAAAGACATGCAGCTCTACAAGCGCGGCATTCGTCGCCGCCTAGCGCCCATGCTGCACGGCGACCGCCGCCGCCTCGAGATGGCGTACTCCCTGATGCTCTCGCTTCCCGGCACACCCGTCATTCGCTACGGCGACGAGATCGCCATGGGCGACGACCTCTCGCTCCCCGAACGCAACTCCTGCCGCACACCCATGCAGTGGTCGCGCGACGCGAACGCCGGCTTCACCACCAACCCGCATCCAAAGAACCCCGTCATCACCGGCGGAACCTACGGCTATGAACACGTCAACGTCGCCGACCAGCGCCGCGACCCCGACTCCTTCATGAACTGGATGGAGCGCATGATCCGCACGCGCAAAGAAACACCCGAAATCGGTTGGGGGGACTTCACGGTCCTCCCCTCACGTCGCGATGACGTCCTGATCCTTCGCTACACCTGGCAGGAAAACTCCGTCCTCATCATCCACAACTTCTCCGCCGATCCCGTCGAGCTCCGCTTCCGCTCCTCGGCCAAACCAACCGCCGGCAAGAAGGCAGGGAAGTCTCAGTCCACCAAACAGGTCGATACCTACCTGACCAATCTCCTCTCCAATGATCACAGCCAGTGCGACGCCAACGGGCGCCACCGCATCCTGCTCGAACCCTACGGCTACCGCTGGTTCCGCGTCGGCGGCCAGGACGATCTTCTTCACCGCGCCGCGACCTGACGGCCGCAGCCACAATCCGGGTGCCCCATCTTCGCGGCCGGAGGCCGCTAAGGTAGGCTATCGCGCGTGGTGGCGCGCGGGACGATATCCGACCTGCGTTCGCAGCATGCAACGAACTCGTTTGAACCCGATCACGCCCTCACCCGGCAACGGACTTCAGCCCTCCAGCCTCAAACCGTTTATGACCTTGCGTTGCTCTCCAGCAGCACTTCTTCTGTTCGCCCTCACCGCCCCGTCCCAAACTTCGTCGCCAACACCGCAAACCGCTCCCGCGAAATCCCCGACCGCGTCCCACGCCTCACAAAACGGGACCGAACCGAACGGCTCCGCTAACGCTCTCGTAAGGTCCACCATCCAAAACGAGCTCAACGCCATCGACAACGACCACACCCACTGGATGTACCAGTCGCAAACCCGCAAGAACGGCGTGATGCTCACCGAAGAGGTTGTTGAAACAACGCATGGCAATCTCGAGCGTGTGATCGCGCGCAATGGACAGCCTCTCAGTCCCGACGAGCAGAAGCAGGCCGACGAGAAAGCTCAGAAGTTCGTCAACGATACCGCCGCGCAACAGAAACAGCGCGGGGACCTCGACGCCGATGGTAAGAAGAGCAAAGAAATGCTGAAAATGCTGCCGGACGCGCTGATCTTCACCTACGCGGGTCATGAGGGAAACAGGACGAAGCTCACCTTCAAGCCCAATCCTGACTTCCATCCTCCATCGCGCGAAGCCAAGGTCTTCGCCGCCATGGAAGGCCAGATGGTGATCAACACCAAAGAGCACAGGCTGGTTGAGTTCTCCGGCCACCTCATGAAGCCCGTGAAGTTCGGCGGCGGCCTCCTCGGCGACCTCGACGCTGGCGGCACCTTCGATGTACGGCAGGAAGAAGCCGGCCCCGGACACTGGGAAATCTCGCTCCTGAAGGTGAACATCAAGGGCAAGGCGCTATTGTTCAAAACCATCAGCGAGCAACAGGACGAGCGGGATAGCCACTTCAAACGCGTCCCAAATAACCTGACCCTGGCTCAGGCATACGATCTGGCCATAAAGCAGCAGGCGCCCTCAGGAAAAACTCAAGCCGGCGATTGAATCTCCTAGTGCCTCCGGACGTCTTATCCTTGATACAGACGCCATGCCCAGCCAACTCCCGATTGCCATCTACTACGAGCAGCCCCACTGGTTCAAACCGCTCTTCGCCGAGCTCGACCGTCGTGGCACGCCCTACGTCAAGCTCTACGCGCCCGACCACTCCTGGTCCCCGGGCGAACATCCTGAAGAGCAGTACTCGCTCGTCTTCAATCGCATGTCACCCTCCGCCTGGAACCGCTCCAACGGCGACCAGATCTTCTACACGCTCGGCTTCCTCGAGCACCTTGAATACCGCGGCGTCAAAGTCATCAACGGCCGCAAAGCCTTCCAGTCCGAGCTCTCCAAAGCCGGCCAGCTCGTGCTCGCCGACTCCCTCGGCCTGCCCTACCCGAAGGCCCGTGTCATCCATCGCCCCGAACAAGCCCTCGCCGCCACCGAAGGTCTCCGCTGGCCGATCGTCGTAAAGCCGAACATTGGCGGCAGCGGCGCCGGCGTCAAGCGCTTCGATGGCGCCTCCCAGCTCCGCCACGCGATCGCCGAACCCAACGGCAGCCCAGACGCGCTCCAGTTCGGCCTCGACTCCACCGCACTCGTGCAGGAGTTCATTCCCGCGCAGGACGCACACATCGTCCGCGTCGAGGTCCTCAACGGCAAATATCTCTACGCCATCAAGGTCCACATCACCGGCGAGACCTTCGACCTCTGCCCCGCCGACATCTGCCGCACCACAACCGGCACCGATCTCAACCGCGCCGCCTGCGCCGTCGACGCTCCCAAAACCGGCATCACTGTGGAAGCCTTCACGCCGCCAGCCGACGCCATTCGCGACGTCGAACTCCTCATGAAGCACAGCGGCATCGACATCGGCGGCATCGAGTACATCACCGATTCCCGCCCCGGTCCTTTGGGAGAAGCCCAGCGCTACTACTACGACATCAACGCCCTCAGTAACTTCGTCGCCGACGGCCCCCGCGTCCTCGGCTTCGACCCCTTCGCCAAACTCGTCGACTGGCTCGAAGCCGAAGCCGGCATCACGACTGCCGTTCCGGCCTGATACTCACAACTGTTGTCCTGAGCCGAGGGCGAAGGCCCCCTGTATTTCTGTGGAGTATCGAGATGTTCCTTCGAAGCGCGAGCGCCATTCTTCTGCTGCTAACTGCAGCAAATGTCGCAAGCGGGCAGGGCCTGCAGTCGGTCGTTTCGCCCGGGAAAACTGATGCAGATGGTTGGCCGACTTCAGGAGCGAAACTTTGCCTCAAGGACCTGCCGAGCGTTTGCTTTCAGATGCCCGACGGAAGCGCAGGCGACGTCGCCTACCAGTTCGGGCTCGATCCGCATTCAAAACCGCTGAATTGGCCGGAAGGAAGAACGGCGCTAATTTTTGATGCAACGTTCTCCGCTGGAGGAAGCGGAAGCCTGACTCGTTACGCAATTGTTCGTGAGGACGGGAGCGGCTCGGCGGCGCACCTGTCAAATCTCCTGCCATACGTCGCCCTTACGAATAACAGCGATGAGGCTGTCTTGAACGAACCTCAGATATCGCCCTATCCGCTGTTGCTGACGGCAGATTTCATTTGGGACTTCAAAGCAGGCGAGACTCATTTCAGCCAGCACTATTTCATGATTGACGCATGGCAATTCGATCCGGAAAAAGACCGTTATGTTCTCGCTCTTTCATATAAGACCGCCAAGAAATACAACGGTCTCGATGCATCTGATTCCGTGAGTGTCCTCGATCCGGAGCGGCCGGAAATTCTTCATCGCCTTCGCTCTCTCAGTCCGAGATAGTAACCCTGTACCCTTACCTCATGCGCTACGGCTTCTGGCTTCCTGTCTTCGGCGGCTGGCTCCGCAACATCGACGACGAACAAATGCCCGCCACCTGGGACTACGTGCGCGACCTCTGCACGCGCGCTGAAGTTCTCGGCTACGACCTCACCCTCATCGCCGAGCTCAATTTGAACGACATCAAGGGCGTTGATGCCGACTCGCTCGATGCCCTGACCACCACCGCCGCGCTCGCCGCCGTCACCCGCAAGCTCGAGCTCATGGTCGCCGTCCGTCCGACCTTCCACAACCCTGCGCTGCTCGCCAAGCAGGCCGCTAATATCGACCGCATCAGCAACGGCCGTCTCACCCTCAACGTCGTCAGCTCCTGGTGGCGCGACGAAGCCACAAAATACGGCATTCCCTTCGATGAGCACGATAACCGCTACGCTCGCACCTCCGAGTGGCTCGACGTCCTCTCGAATTGCTGGTCCCAACAGGGGACTACCTTCAGCGGCCGCTTCTACCAAATCAACAACAACATCCTCTCGCCAAAACCCCTGCCGCGCCGCACCTACTCGCGCGCTCCGGAAGGCCTCACCCGCCCCACACTCTACGCCGGCGGCGAATCCGAGACCGCGAAGAATCTCATTGCCGCCAAATGTGACGCCTACCTGATGCACGGTGACGATCCGAACACCATCGCCGCCAAAGTCGCCGACATGAAGCAACGCCGCGCACAACACTCCGATCTTCCGCCGCTCATCTTCGGCGTCACCGGCTACTGCATCGTGCGCGACTCCGAAGCCGAAGCAAACAGGGAAGTGGAACGCATCACCTCCCAGCCCGACCCCACGCAATCGCCCGCGGGCTTTGCGAACTTTCAGCAGTGGATCACCGGATCGCAACTCGAGAAGAAGCTCTCGCTGCGCGACTACTCCGTCTCCAATCGCGGTTTGCACTCCGGCCTCATCGGCACACCGGAGCAAGTCAAGCAACGCCTCGCCGACTTCGAAGGTGCCGGCTGCTCACTCGTGCTCCTGCAAAGCTCTCCGCAGCACGACGAAATGGCTCGCTTCGCCGCGCAAGTTATGCACTAAATTTGCGCCGATCTGATAGCCTTCGTCGCAATGGCTGCGACCGCCACACCGTGGTACAAGCGCCGCGTCCCCCGCTCGGCACACCTGGCTTCCATTCCGCTCAGCCGGTTATGGATGCTTCTTCTTGCGGCATTTCTTCTCTTCTCCATCTTCGGCTTCTACACCGACCTGTTGAACCACGGCACATTGCCCTACGCAGTCGCTTTTCTGGTTTCGGTCCTCAGCGGCTTCAACGCCGTGCTCTGGATCCTGGTCGTGTCCCGTCTGCCGGCCGTGTTCATTCCTTTACTGATTGTCCTTCAGTTCTTTATCGGACCGGCCAGCAACAAGGGCGCTAATTGGATGATGCGGGTCTTCCATCTGCACGAAGTCCCTTCCGCCCAGGGCGTTCACTTCTCCGCCACCTGCATTCTTGTCCTCACCATCGTCTCT
>Ga0070741_10001546_pt1 | contig 69331 bp, 59 predicted proteins | sample Coa_R1_4_FD_66440 | JGI IMG/M metagenome (GOLD analysis project Ga0070741, IMG submission 66440) | Surface soil microbial communities from Centralia Pennsylvania, which are recovering from an underground coalmine fire - Coalmine... | ecosystem: Environmental > Terrestrial > Soil > Unclassified ... | reverse complement strand
GCCTCCCCCTCCATGGAAGCCGCCACCGCCTCCGTGTCCCGCGATCGTGCGGACGCCAAAGCCCGTCGCGGCCGACGCGTCGACGGAAAAGAGGAGCGCAACCGCCGAGAACGCGATCGCGCCCACCACCCAACGAGACGTCTGCGATGTGGGTTTCACGTTTCCCTCACCCGTTCGGCGGCGGTGGCGGCGGTGGCGGCGGCGGTCGCTCGACGCCTCCCTCCGGGCCATAGCTCGCCGAGCGCGCCAGGACCTCGAACGGCGCGACGAAGAGATAGTAGAGGCCGTACCGCAGGACGAGGCCGAGTCCGTAGAACGGCGCGTACGCGATCTTCGCGGCCGTCGACAGCGGGCGCGGCGGCGGCGGCGCCACCACGATCGGGGGCGGCGGACAGCAAGGCGGCGGAGGAGGCGGTCCGTACCCCGGCGGCGGACCGTATCCGGGCGGAGGACCCGGTGGAGGCGGCGGGCGATCGCCTTCCCACGAGGGCGGGGGCGATCCGGTCGACTGAGCACGCGCAAGGCCCGGCCAGGGAAGCAGCATTCCGATGACGACGGCGAGGCACGTCGCTGCCGCAGCTCGACGGCGCCGCCCGATGCGCGGGGCCCTTCGCCCCGCACCGCGTCGCGTCGCGCACGAAGCTCGAATGGCGTCGAGGCCGGTCGCACCTCTTCCGACCCGATCCCTCGGGGTCATGCTCATAGAACATCGAAGCCGGAGGAAGGTTCCACCGGGTCGGATTCTTCCGCGGGAGGGAAGCCGATTCTGCCCGGCCGCCCGGCGTTCCGCCCTGGCGCCGTCCGCCGCGATGCGCTGGAATCCCGCGCCATGACCGGACGAGCGCACGATCTTCGACGGCGGGGTCGGCGTCGCGGTTGCGTCGCGGCAATCGCGGCTCTCCTGGCGGTGCTCGCGAGCGCGTGCGGCGACGCGCACCAGAGCAGCGCCGGCATCGGACGGGCGGCGCACCGGACGATCGGGCTCCGGACGCTCCAGCTCGTCGACGCGACGCGCACGACGCGGGCCAATGGCCCATTTCCGGGCGCGCCGTCGCGCACGCTTCCCACCGACGTCTGGTACCCGGCCACGGCGAGCGGGAGCGCGGCGGAAGCGGACGCGATCGACTGCCAGGAGGAGCGCGGCATCGATCCGGCCGGCTGCGCGCTCGTCCGCGACGCGGCGCTCGACGCGAGCGGAGCGCCCTACCCGCTCGTCGTGCTGAGCCACGGCTTCGGAAACGGCAAGGAAGCGCTCCGCTACTTCGCGATCGCGCTCGCCGAGCACGGCTACGTCGTCGCGGCGCCGACCTTCCCGCTCTCGAACCGCGACGCGCCGGGCGGGCCGATCGCGGACGATCTCGTCGAGCAGGCGCGCGACGTGAGCTTCGTCGCCGACGTGATGCTCGACCACGTCGCCGGCGCGCCGTCGCCCTTCCCGGGTGCGATCGACCGCGACCGCCTCGGCACGGGCGGCCGATCGCTCGGCGGATCGACGACCTTGCTCGTGGCGTTCCATCCCGACTTCCGCGATCCGCGACTCCGCGCCGCAGCGCCGATCTCGCCATCGTACGACGTCGCCAAGGCCGTCGTGCGGAACGATCGGTTCTTCGACGGGATCGCGACGCCGCTCCTCGTCGTGGGCGGCAGCGACGACGACCTCGCGCCGTTCGGGCCGAACCAGCAGCTCGCCTACGACCGCGCCAATCCGCCGAAGATCCTCGTCGACCTGATCGGCGAGGGACACGTTCCGGAGGTCGAGGCGACGAACCGCGCGCTCGTCGCCTTCTTCGACGTGTTCCTCCGAGGACGAACCTCGGAGCTCGCGGTCTTCGACGACCTTCCCGGCGCGCGCGTCGAGCACGCGCCCTAGCCGCTTGACCCCTCCGCGGCGGGCTGCACTCCCCTCAGTCGACCCAGAAGATCGCGCTGCAGCCCCGGTCGACCCAGATGCCGCTCCAATCGACGCCCCAGTTGTCGCCGCGGCGGCACGTCTGGCGGCTCAGTTGCCGGCGGATCGACACGCGACGGCCCCACATCGGGATGTCGCAGTGATTGTAGGAGTAGTCGCGCGAGGTGCAGTTGACGGAGCGCGGCTCGTGATGCCGGCCGCCGTGGCGTCCGCCGCCGGCGCGCGTGACGACGAAGATGGCGCGGCATCCGTCGCGCACCCAGATGCCGCCGCCGTCGCCGTCGACGCCCCAGGTGTCGTAGAGCCGGCATGGCGCCTTGCTCAGCTGATCGACGAGCTCGACCCGGCCGATGCGGAACGTCCGGCAGTATTCGTAGCTCCCGTGCTGCGAGCTGCACTCGATCGCGCCCGGCGGACGGCCACGGCGGGCTGCGGCCGGCAACGGCTGCAGCAGCAGCGCGATCGCCATCGCAACGAGAAGGAACGTCCGAGCGAAGAATGCGAGTGCCGAGGCACCCGCGCGCGAGTGCCCATGCGGCGCGACCATGCTGCAAGGGTTCTCTCGAGTTGCTTCGGAGTCAATACGCCCCGCCTCGCTGGCCCGTGCGATGCGCAGCGCGCCAGCCGCGGCTGCAGAAATTTCGAGATTGTCGCATCTCCGGCGGCGTGAAACCTCGGCGCGCCACGAGGGACGGGCGCGACGTTCGACGCGATGCTCGACACCGAGGAGTGGGACCTCGGCGACCCGCAGGGCGCGATGAAGGCTCTCGACCAGCCCTGCAACACGGGCACGCCGTTCTCCGGCACGTGCAACGACTGGCAGCCGATGAAGGGGTCGACTCTCCGCTCGCGGCGACCGGGCAGTGCGCCGAGGCGTCCTTCGCGGGCCCCGCGCCCGCCCCCGTCTGCCACTTCAGCGCGACCGGCAATCGCCTCGCCTGCCACTGACGGCCGCCTCGCGCGGTGGTAGCATCGCCGGCCGCCGGCGGGTGTCGCGGCACGAGGTGCCCATGGCGCAGCGCAGGCGGCGAAGCCCGATCGGCGGATTTCTCGAGCGGTTCTCCGAGGCGGTGACCCGCTCGACCGGCGGATCGTTCGCGTTCGGCATCGCCTGCCTCGTCGTCCTCGTGTGGATCGCGACCGGGCCGTTCTTCGGCTTCTCCGACACCTGGCAGCTCGTGATCAACACGGGGACCACGATCGTCACCTTCCTCATGGTGTTCCTGATCCAGCGGACCCAGAACAAGGAGGGGATGGCGCTCCAGCTCAAGCTCAACGAGCTCGTGGCCGCGATGGAGGGCGCGAGCAACCGCCTGATCGACGTCGAGGACCTGAACGAGCAGGAGCTCCAGACGCTCCGGCAGCACTACAAGACGCTGTCGCGGCTCTCGAAGCGCGACACGAGCCTCACGCAGTCGCACTCCGTCGAGGAGGCCGACCTGCGCCATCGCTCGAAGCACGCGCGCCGCCGCCGGGTTTGACGGAGCTCAGCCTTCTTCTTCCGGGTCGACCCGGATCTCCAGCCGGTTGTCGATCGCGCGCACGCCGTCGACCGACTGCGCGCACGCCTCGACCTCGTCGCGGAGGTCGGCGGTTTCGACGACGCCCTCGAGCGCGACCTCGCCGCGCACCACCTCGATCGTCACGTCGACGGGGTCGACGACCTCCGCGATCGCGTCCTCGATGTCCTCTCGGATGCGATCGTCCGGCCGCGCGGTCCTGGAGCGCCTCACCCTCTTCGCGACCGGCTCCACGGCGGCGTCGCCCGTCGCGACGTCGCGCTCGTCGTCGGCGACGACCTCGTCGGGATCGCCGACGAGCTCCCACGGCTCCTCGTCCGGCGTATCGGCGCCGCGCTCCGACGGTTCCACCTCCTCGGGGCCCGCCATGCCCGTGGGGCCGTAGCTCACGTCGTAGTCCTCGTCGCCCGAGGTCCCCTGCGCGCTGTCGCCGAACGCGTCGCCGGCGAATTGACCCTGCGACTCGGGTCCGTCGTCGCGGCCGTAGCCGAGGCCTTCCTCGGTCTCGCGGCCGAGGTTCGCGGTGCTCGGCAGCTCGGCGAAGTGCTCGGCATCGTCCGAGTCGTCGTTCGTCGCGGCGCGCGTGGGTCGAGCCGGACCCTGCTCCGTCGAGCGCCGCCCGGCGCGCGCCGCCTTCAGACGCGCGGCGGCGTCCTGCGGCGAATCCGGCGAGTCGTCGCGCGTCCCCGGCGTGCTCTGCCGCCGCGCCATGTCAGGACTGCCGCGCGAGCGCTTCGCTCACGTCCGTGGGATCGTCGAACTCGTCGTCGGGCAGGCCGGCGAGCGCCTCCCGCACGTACCTGCTCGCGCCGTTGCCGCGGGCGCAGCGGACGAGGTCGTCCTTGCTCGCCGGATAGTCCACGCCGTGGAGGAACTTCTGCACTTCGATCGGCTTCGCCTTCATGACTTGGATCCCCACTCGCGGCTGGTGCACCCGACATGCCAGGCGTCCGCACGTCGCGCCGTCGTGCGCGGCGCGCACGGCGGTGTCGGAGTGGGTGAAAGTTACGCGGTAGTTTGTACTCCCGGGCAAATTGCAGATTCTCGCGTCACCGCGTACATGCCGGCCAGGCGACGGCTCGAGGACGGGAAAGTCCATGCAGGCCAAGCGTTTGACGATCTTCGTGGGCGAGGCCGACCGGTGGAGGCACGGTCCCCTCTACCTCGCGATCCTGGAGACGCTGAAGGCGGCCGGCTGCGCCGGCGCGACGGTCACGAGCGGCATCGCGGGGTTCGGCGCCCACGCGCACATCAAGACGCGAACGCTCCTCGAGCTGTCGGTCGACCTCCCGGTCGTCATCACGGTCATCGACCGCGCCGAGCGCATCGAGCGCGTGCTTCCCGACGTCACGCAGATGCTCGCCGGCGGGGTCGTCACGCTCGAGGACGTCGACCTCGTCTACTACTCGGCCGCGTTCAAGGGCGGGGTGCCCGACGTCCCGGTCGCGGGCGCGATGTTGGATCGGGTGGAATCCGTCACCGCGGACACCGCGGTCGCCGACGTCGTCGAGCGCCTACTCGACCGCGACTACACGGAGCTGCCGGTCGTCGACGAGGGCGGCCGGCTGATCGGCGCCATCGGCGACACCGATCTGGTCGCGGCGGGGGCTGCTTCGGCGGGCCTCAGCCTCGAGAAGGCCGTGGGCCCGGATCTCGTGCGCGAGCAGCTCGCGCGCATCAAGAAGGGAGGTGCACGCGTCGGCGACGCGATGCACGCGAAGGTCGCGACCGTCCGACGCGAGACGTCGCTGCGCGAGGCCGCGGACCTGATGCACGCGGAGGGCGTCCGCCACCTCTACGTGGTGGACGACGAGCGGCGGCTCATCGGGGTCATCGGCCGCCTCGACGTGTTTCAGCGCATCGTGTCCGGCTACACGCAGCGGACGGCCCCGCGGGCGCACGGCCTGCCCCTCGAGCATCGAACCGCCGCCGAGATCATGGAGCGGACTTTTCCGGTCATCTCGGCAAACGCGCCGCTGCTGCAGCTCGTGGACGTGCTGTCGGCAGCCGACGTGAAGCGCGTCCTCGTCGTCGACGATGCCGGGAAGCTCGAGGGCATCGTCACCGACACGGACATCCTCCGGCGGGTCTCCGCGGCCGACAAGCCCGGGCTACTGACGATCCTCCGCAGCCGCTGGAGCAGCCGAGCGCAAGATCGCGTGCAGCGTGCCTACGGACAGCGCGCGGGCGATGTGATGACCACCCCCGTGGTCAGCGTACGGGAGGACGCGCTGGTCATCGAGGCGTTGACGATCAGCGTCGAGCAGCACATCAAGCGACTTCCCGTCGTCGACCGGAATGGCCGGCCGGTCGGCATCGTATCGCGTCCCGCCCTGCTCGCGGCTTCCCTCGATCTCGCGAACGGCTCGCCCGCATGATCGAGATCCTATCGATCGGGATTGGGGGTTTCCTCGGCGCGAATGCGCGCTACCTCTTGAGTCTCTGGTGCGCCGAGCGGTTCGGGCCTTCGTTTCCTTACGGCACGCTCATCATCAACGTGTCGGGGAGTTTCGTCCTGGGCGTGATCGTCGGCGCCGCGGACGTCCGGAGCGTCTCGCCGCTCTTCCGGCTCGCGACCGGCGTCGGCTTCCTCGGAGCGTATACCACGTTCTCGACGTTCACCGTCGAGACGATCCGGATGATCGAAGCCGGGAGCTTCTTTCTCGCGCTGGTGAACGTCGTCGGCAGCGTGGCGATCGGGCTCGCCGCCGCGCTTCTCGGAATCGCGCTCGCTCGAGCGTTCTGACGACCGGCGCTGCCTCGCGCAGCGGAGCGCTTCAGCCGGCGCCCTTCGCGAGGCCGGCGGCCGACGCCGCGCGTCCGAGCTCACCGATGAGCGACGCGAGCCGCGTCTCCGCTTCGCGGGTCTGTCCGCCGACCTCGAGGAAGCGTTTCATGCGCGCGCGAGAGTCGGGCAGCGCGACCGACTCGTTGAAGCAGTCCTGCTCGTCGATGAGCCCGCCCTCGACCGGCGCGAGCGCGCAGTCGACTGCCTTCTTCGCGAGCCGGACGGCGTCCGGGGGCATCGAGGCGATGCGCTCGGCGAACGCGGCGACGAACGGGCCCAGGTCCTCGTCGGCAAAGACGCGGTTGATGTACCCGATCGCCTCGGCCTCGTCGGCGTCGAGGTCGAAGCACCCGAGGATGATCTCGAGCGCCTTCGCGCGGCCGACGAGGCGAGCGAGGCGCTGCGTGCCGCCGCCGCCCGGGATGATCCCGAGCGCGACCTCGGGCTGCGCGAGCCGTGTCCGGGTGCGCGAGGCGAAGCGCATGTCGAGCGACAGCAGGAACTCCGAGCCGCCACCGCGCGCGATCCCGGCAATCGCGCCGATCGTGACCTTCGGCATGGTGCGCAGGCGCTCGAGCAGGCCGACGAACGGGCCGATCGACGTCGGGCGCGGCGGCTTCTCTTCGGGCAGCGTCAGGATCCAATTCACGTCGGCGTGCGCGATGAAGAACTCGGGATCGGCGCTCCGGAAGACGATGACCGCGACCGCCGGATCCTCTTCGAGGATCGGCACGAGGCGAGACAGGTCGCCGAAGAGGACCTGGTCGAAGAGGTTGATCGGCGGGTGGTCGATCGTGACGGACGCGACGCGCCTCTCGACGTGTACCCGCAGGGCCTTGAAACCATCATATCGCGTCATCGCCTGGGCCCTCCCACGGAAACCGTATGGGCGCCTCCCGCCAGCGTCAACGGAGTGCTTCCCACCGTTCAGCGCCGGAGCCCGCGCGCCGGCCTGGTGGCACCATCCAGGCGCTCTACGTATCATCCCGCAAACATGCAGGACGTCATCCGCCGCGCCTTCGCCGCGTCCATCAGCGCGAAGGAGAAATTCGCCGTCGAGCACGGCGAGACGCTGGAGCGCGTCGCCCGCCTGATCGCGGAGGCGATCTCGCAGGGCCACAAGGTCGTGCTCTTCGGGAACGGCGGAAGCGCGGCCGACGCCCAGCACATCGCGGCGGAGTTCGTGAACCGCTTCGTGGTCGAGCGCCGCCCGCTCCCCGCGCTCGCGCTCACCACCGACTCGTCCGCCCTCACGTCGATCGCGAACGACTACGGCTACGACCACATCTTCTCGAAGCAGATCGAGGCGCTCGGCAGCGCGGGCGACGTCGCGATCGCGATCTCGACGAGCGGCGACTCGCCGAACGTCCTCCGCGCCATCGACGCGTGCGGCAAGGTCGGGCTCTTCGTGATCGGCTTGACGGGAGGCGACGGCGGCAAGATGCGCGAGCACGTCGACTATCTCCTGAACGTCTCCGCGACGCGCGAAACCGCACGCGTGCAGGAAACCCACATCACGATCGCCCACGTCCTCTGCGATCTCGTCGATCGGCAGCTCTTCCCGGCCGCCTACGAGAAGGGCGGCGGCGCTTGACGGATCGCGGCCGGAGCGCGCTCGCACGCGACGACTCGCCGGCAGCCACGATGGCCGCATCCGTGCCGGGACGCGTACGATCGGGGCGCAGCGCCCGGTCGCGCGAGCGCGCGGATGAGCGAGCGGACGGCGGCGCACCGCCCGTGCTCTCGCCGCCGCCGCGGCCGAAGCTCGACGTCCGGAAGGCGCGGACGTATCCGCTCGCTCGCCGCGCGAGCAAGGTCGCGACGGCGGCGCTCGGACGCGCGCTCGAGCCGGGTCTCTCCTTCTCCGACTGGCTCGCGCGGCTCCCGGACATCCTCGCGGGCTCGGATCTCCGCGCGGCCGCGGACGCGATCGCGCGCGCCCGCCTCGCGGGACGCGGCGTAGCGCTCGGGATGGGCGCGCACCCGATCAAGGTCGGGCTGTCGCCGCTCATCGTCGACTTGATGGAGCGCGGCGTGCTGACGTCGGTCTCCTTGAACGGTGCCGGCATCATCCACGACTTCGAGCTCGCGCTCGCGGGCTGCACCTCGGAGGACGTCGGCCCCGGCCTCGACCGCGGGCGCTTCGGCATGGCGCGCGAGACGGGCGCGGTGCTGAATCGCGTGATCCGCGACGCCGCGCGCGACGGGCTCGGGCTCGGCGAAGCGCTCGGCCGACACTTGAGCCGCGGAGCGTATCCGCATCGCGCGCTCAGCATCGTCGCCGCGGGCGATCGGCTCGGAATCCCGGTCACCGTGCACGTCGCGATCGGGACCGACATCATCCACATGCACCCTTCGGCCGACGGCGCGGCCATCGGCGCGACGAGCCTCCGCGATTTCCATCGCCTGGCGTCCGTCGTGGCGGGGCTCGCGGGCGGCGTGTACGTGAACCTCGGATCGGCCGTCGTGCTGCCCGAGGTCTTCGTCAAGGCATTGAATCTCGCGCGCAACCTGGGACACCGGGTGCGCCCGCTCTGCACGATCGACCTGGACTTCGTCCGCCACTACCGCCCGGGCGTGAACGTCGTGTCGCGGCCGACGGCCGCCGGCGGACGCGGGATCCACATCACGGGGCACCACGAGCTTCTCTTCCCGCTGCTCGCCGGAGCGGTGCTGGAGCGGATCGCCGTGCTGGGAACGAGAAGGCGATGAGCGACCGGGACGACGGTTCGACGTACGGGAAGCCGCCGGGCTGGCCTGCCCCGCCGAGCTCGCTCGAGCGCCGCGGCGCCGAGCGCTACGGCTCGCGGGTCGATCCCTGGGGTCGGCCGGTCGGCAGCGCGGGCTACGCGAACGCGGAGCTCGAGGTGCCGGGGCGGCCGTTCCCCGAGGCGCGTGTCCGCGGTCGTCGCCGCGGGTCTCCGATCGTGAACGCGGTGCTCTTCGTCGCGACGCTCGTCACGACGACGATGGCGGGCGCGGTGCACGCCGGAGTCGACCCGTTCGCGGATCCCTGGTCGATCCCGGCCGGCTTCACGTTCTCCGTGCCGTTGATGCTGATCCTCCTCTGCCACGAGTTCGGGCACTACGCGGCGGCGCTTCGCCACGGCGTGCCGACGACGCTTCCGTACTTCATCCCCGGGCCGCCGCTCCTCGTCGGGACGTTCGGCGCGTTCATCCGCATGCGCGGCATGCCGCGCAGCCGGCGCGCGCTCTTCGACGTCGGCGCCGCCGGTCCGTGGGCCGGCCTCCTGGTCGCGCTGCCGGCGGTCGTGCTCGGTCTCATGCTGTCCGACGTGCAGCCGCTGTCGAAGGGGCTGGAGGGCGGCCTCTCGCTCGGGAACTCGCTCCTCTTCAACGCGCTCACGCGCCTCGTCGTGGGAGTGGGCCCCGACGACGCGACGATCCTCCTCCACCCGATCGCGCTCGCCGGCTGGTTCGGGATCTTCGTCACGTTCCTGAACCTGCTTCCGGTCGGGCAGCTCGACGGCGGGCACGTCGTGTACGCGCTCTTCGGACGTCGCCATCGCCACATCGCCCGGCTCTTCCTGGTCGTCGTGCTGGGGATGGGCTTCCTCGGCTGGGAAGGCTGGTTCGTCTGGGCCATCATGCTGACCTTCGTCGTGAAGGTGGATCACCCGGATACGATGGACGCCGACACGCCGCTCGACGGCGGGCGGAAGATCGCCGCGTGGGCGACCATCGCCGTCTTCGCGCTCACCTTCATGCCGATCCCCCTGTCGGTCGTGCAGCCGGACCGAGTGCCCGTCCGGATCGAGCAGGAGCCGCTTCGCCCGCCGACCTTGAAGCGCGCACCGTCACGGCCGGCCCCGGTCCCGCCGCCCGGCTTCGACGACGAGGAGCCGGGGTTCGATCGCGACGATCGCCCGATGATGAACGTCGGCGCGCCGTCGAGCGCGATCGGCGCGGCCGAGCTCGCCGAGATCGCGGGCCTCTAGGATCGCGATGGGCGAGCGGCTCTCCTGGAACCAGTACTTCCTCATGATCACGCGCCAGGTGGCGGAGCGATCGACGTGCCTCCGCGCCAAGGTCGGCGCCGTCATCGTGCGCGACCGGAGCATCCTCGCGACCGGCTACAACGGCGCGCCCGCGGGCATGCCGCACTGCCTCGACGTCGGCTGTCTGATCTACCGGTCGGAGACGCCGGACGGCGAGATCGAGGAGAACTGCTTCCGGACGATCCACGCCGAGATCAACGCGATCGCGCAGGCGGCGCGGAACGGCGCGTCCATCCGCGACGCGTCCGCCTACATCACGCACTCGCCGTGCATCCACTGCCTGAAGACGCTCGTGAATACCGGCATCAAGCATATCTTCTATGAGAAGCCGTACAAGCTGCACACGCTCGACGACATCGTCCGCCACACCGAGGTGACGCTCGAGCAGGTGGAGATGCCGGCGGCCTGATGCGGCGCGCGCCGCGCGCGGAGGGGACGGTGCGATGACGCCGGCGGACCTGCGATCGCTGTTCGACATGACCGGACGCGTGGTGCTCGTGACGGGCGGCACGCGCGGCATCGGGTGCGCGCTCGCGGAGGGCTTCGTCGCCGCGGGCGCGAAGGTCGTGGTCGCGAGCCGGAAGCCGGAGGCGTGCGCCGAGACGGAGCGCCATCTCGTCGCGCTCGGCGGCGAAGCGCTCGGCGTCCCGACCCACCTCGGCGACCTCGACGCGCTGCCGCGCCTGGTCGCGCGCGCCGTCGAGCGCTTCGGCGGGCTCGACGTGCTCGTGAACAACGCCGCGAACGCGCTCGCCCTGCCGGTCGGCGGGCTCACGCCCGAGGCGTGGGACAAGTCGTACTCGGTCAACCTGCGCGGCCCGGTCTTCCTCGCGCAGGCGGCGCTGCCGCATCTCCGCGAGAGCGAGCACGCGTCGATCATCAACGTGATCTCCGTCGGCGCGCTCATGTTCTCGCCGGGCGTTTCCATGTACGCCGGCGGCAAGGCGGCCCTCCTGTCGTTCACGCGCTCGATGGCGGCGGAGCTCGCTCCACTGCGCATCCGCGTCAACGCGCTCGCTCCGGGGGCGGTCGACACCGACATGGTCCGGAACAACCCGCCCGAGGTCCAGGAGCACATGGCGCGGGCGTGCCTGCTGCGCCGGATCGCGCGGCCGGAGGAGATGGTCGGGCCGGCGCTCTTCCTCGCGTCGGACGCGGCGAGCTACGTGACGGGCCAGGTGCTCATCGCCGACGGCGGGCTCGTCGCGCACTGAGGGGGGCTCATGTCGGGCGGCGGAACGGAAAGCTCGTCGGCGGCCGCGCTCGACTGCGATCGCCTCGTATCGGAGGCCTGCGAGGCGACCGGCCTCGCCGACTTCGGCGCGGAGGGTTGGCGCGAGGGCCTCGAGCGGCTCGTCGCCTCGCTCCGCGACGAAGCCGCGTTGAACGACGTCGGCCACCTCGTCGCCGGAGGAGAGATCCAGCAATACTTGACGAACCGGCTCCGCATCACCGAGTGGCATCGCGTTCACCCCGAGGCCTCGGCGATCGACGTCTCGCCGCCCATCGTGATCATCGGGCAGGGCCGCACGGGCACGACCATCCTCCACGACATGATCGCCCAGGACCCCGCGAATCGCGTGCCGCTCACCTGGGAGGTCGACCGCCCGCTTCCGCCGCCCGAGCCCGCGACGTACGAGTCGGACCCGCGCATCGACGAGGTGCAAGCGCAGCTCGACATGAGCGAGCTCGTGATCCCCGGCTTCAAGGCGATGCACCCGATGGGCGCGCGCCTGCCCCAGGAGTGCGTCCGCATCACCGCCGCGGACTACCGCAGCATGATCTTCCCGACGCAGTACCGCGCGCCGTCCTACGCGCGCTGGCTGCTCGGCGAGGCGGACATGGGGTCGGCGTACCGCTGGCATCGCCGCTACCTGCAGGTGCTGCAGTGGCGGCATCGCGGGCAGCGCTGGGTGCTGAAGTCGCCCGGCCATCTGTGGGCCCTCGGCGCTCTGCTCGCCGAATACCCGGACGCGCTCCTCGTGCAGACGCACCGCGACCCGCTCCGCATCATCGCTTCCATCGCGTCGCTCCGGTCGACGCTCCGCCGCCTGGCGAGCGACGACCCGTCGACGCCGGCGGACGCCGCCGAGTTCGCCGAGTACATCGTGGACGGGCTCGACCGCTCGGTACGCGACCGGGAGGACGGGACCGTGCCGGCCGACCGCGTCGTCGACGTGCAGTTCGCCGACTTCATGGCCGACCCGTTCGCGACCATCCGCGCGATCTACGCGCGGCTCGGCCTCGAGCTGTCGGCGGACGCGGAGTCGCGCATGCGCGCGTTCCTCGCGGACAACCCGCAGGACAAGCACGGGCGGCACCGCTACTCGTTCGCCGACTCCGGCCTCGATGCGGGCGAGTGGCGCGACCGCGCGCGGCGCTACCAGCAGTACTTCGACGTGCCTTCGGAGGTGGTCTGACGAGCCAGATCGTTTTCGACGAAGCGGTCGCCCAGCAGCTGGACGCCATGTACGGGAGGCGCGACATCCTGCGCCGGAGGAGCCTCGTGCGCGACGCGCTCGCCGTCGAGGCCGGCCACCGCGTCGTCGACGTCGGCTGCGGACCCGGGTTCTACGCCGCCGAGATCCTCGAGGGGGTGGGGCCGGAGGGAAGCGTGCTCGGGATCGACCTCAGCGCATCCATGCTGGCCATCGCCGCTCGTCGGTGCGAGGGCCGGGGCCACGCCGAGTTCCGCGAAGGAAGCGCGACGGCTGTTCCCGCGGACGACGCGACGTTCGACCGCGCGCTTTCCGTACAGGTCCTCGAGTACGTCGACGACGTGCCGGCGGCGCTCGCCGAGATCCACCGCGTGCTTCGACCCGGAGGTCGAGCCGTCGTCTGGGACGTCGATTGGTCCACCGTGTCGTGGCACTCCGCCGATCCTGCCCGAATGGAGCGCATGCTCCGCGCTTGGGACCGGCACCTGATCCACCCGGCGCTGCCGCGGACGCTCGCGCCCGCGCTTCGAAAGGCGGGCTTCGTCGACGTCGACGCGGAAGGGCACGCGTTCTCGACCATCGAGCTGGATCGCGAGACGTACGGCGGCATGGCGATTCGGATGATCGAGACCTATGCCGCCGGTCTCGACGACGTGGGCAGCGACGCCGCCAAGGCGTGGGCGGACGAGCAGCGCGCGCTCGGCGCACGCGGCGAGTTCTTCTTCACCGTCACGCAGTTCTGCTTCACCGCGTCGCGACCGGCGTGAGCGTCGCGGAAGACGCTTTGCGTCCCATGCGCGCGCACGTCGTGCGCACCGGCGTACTCTACTTCCCGGCGCGCATCATCGCTTCCGTGCTGAAGTGGTCGGGCGGGTACAGGAAGCGGCCGAGGAAGCGCGAGTTCGGGCTCGACTTGATTCCGGCCACGGTCGCGCGATCGAGCTTGACGCTCTCCACCGTCTGGTAGGCGGAGTTGCCGCCCTGCACGTACGTCACCTTGCCGTCCGGCCGCGTGAACGGGAGCGGGTTCCACGCCATCACCTGGCCGACGTTCAGGAGCTCGCCCTTCCAGTCGAACTTGCGGAGCCACGCGCCCTGGAAGCTGATCTGATCGATGTAGAGCTGGAGCTTCCCGAAGAGATAGTAGCGGTCCTTCGGAATGCCCTCGACGACCCAGAAGCGACGCTTGGCGAGGACGGCCTCTCCGTGCGGCGCCCATGCGACGCCCTTCCAGCTCGGATCCATGTACCCGATGTAGGGAATGTCCGGCCAAGCGGTGTCGCTGCAGCCGCCCGCGCTGTTGAAGCATTCCCGCGCGTCGAGCCATTTGATGTTGGTCTTGCCCTTCAGGTTCATGCCCTCGGCGATGCGCAATTGATCGACCTCGCCGACGACCTTCCACTCGAAGTCCTCGGGCTTGCCGTCGAAGAACGGACCGTCGTCGGAGGAGAAGTCGGAGCCGAGGAAGCCGTCGGACCGATTCGCGGGGCTCACCGCGCGGACGCGGCGCAGCGCGGGGACGTACGCCCAGCTCGAGTCGCGCTTCCCGGGATCGCGGTAGCGCCAGGAGAGCGCCGCCGTGCCGTTCAGGTCCGCTGGGCTCGTGACGACCGTGAGCGCCTGCGAGAGGAAGTTCTCGGGATTCGGAATCCGCTCCTCGACCGGAACGCCGTCGTACTGCGCGTAGCTCTGCGCGACGTCGAGGCGCCGCTCGAGGCCGCCTGGCGCGACCAGGTTCACCTGCGATTCGGCGAAGATGTTCCCGAAGTAGTAGGTCCGGTAGAAGTAGTTCCAGATGATCTTGACGCCGGCCTGCGGGTCCTTGGCGTCGATGCGCGGGAAGGGATGGCCGAGGATGTACTGCGGCGGCGGGCCGCCCTCCGCGGTCTGGATCTCGCCCTGTGGCCCGACCTTGAACTTGCCCTCGTTCGCCTCGCTCGCCGCCTTGAAGTCGGGGGGCCAGTTGTACTTGTCGGCCGGCCACTCGGCGATCGGGTTCTGGTACTCGCCCTTCTTGTAGTGCTCGAGGATCTCGGGCGGCAGGAGGTCTCCGACCTTCTGCCAGGTGCTCTGGTCGAGCGTCTCGCCGGCCTTGAGGTCGTCCGCGCGGCCGGACGCCGGGAGGCCCAGGGCCAGTGCTGCGGCGAGGACCGCCGCGAACGGTCGCGTGAGGCGCATTCGACTTTCCTTTCTTCGCTTCTGCCGCGGCGTCCGGCCGACGGCGAGCGCGGCGATTTCGCTTGACGCCGCGCGATCCGGAGGGATACGTTACGACACGTATCGTAATGAAAGCTCGGGTGTCAACGGCCGTTCGGTCGCGCGCTCCGGCGACGCGCGCGCGGCCGCGCGCACTGTCGGCGACGGCCTCCGCCGAGCGCCCGCCGGCGATCGCGGATTCCGCGGCGTCGAACCCGCCGCGCCGTCCTGCCGGCCGCCCGCGCGATCCTCGTCTCGACACCTCGGTGCTCGAAACGGCGCGCCGCTTGCTGCGCCGCGTCGGGTACAACCGCCTCAGCATCGAGGCAATTGCACGCGGGGCGAAGATCCATCGCCCGGCGATCTACCGGCGCTGGCGCTCGAAGGCGGAGCTCGTGCACGAGGCCGTCTACCCGGCGGGCGGGCCGTCGCACCGGATCGCGAGCACCGGGGACCTCGCGCGCGACGTGCGCGCGCGCGTCCGCTACACGATCCGGCTCTACACGCGGCCCGAGGTGCTGGCCGCGCTTCCCGGCCTGATGGCCGACTATCGCGACGACCCGGCGCTCCAGCGGAAGCTCATGTCGCGCATGGCCGCGAGCGCGCGCGCCGACTTCGCGCGTCTTCTCGTCGACGCCGAGGCGCGCGGCGACGCGGCGCCGACCGTCGGACCGGGCATCCTCTTCGACGCGCTGTCGGGCTGCGTCATCTTTCGAATCCTCACGAGCGGAGTCGCCCGTCTGCAGGACCTCGAGGACGAGCTCGTGGACCTGCTGCTGGTCGGCGCCGGCGCGACGGGCCGCCGGCGCCGGGCTCGGCGCTGAGCAGCGGATGAGGCTCGCCGGCGAACGGGTCCTCGTGACCGGCTCGACGTCCGGGATCGGCAAGCACGTCGCTCTTCTGTGCGCGCGCGAGGGCGCGCTCGTCGCCGTCCACGGGCGCGACCAGGCGCGCGGCGAAGCCGTCGTGAACGCGATCGAGGAAGCCGGGGGACGTGCCGCGTTCCTCGCGGCGGACATCGCAGAGGAAGACGCGTGCGCCCGCCTCGTCGACGAGACCGCCGATCGGATCGGCGGGCTGACGGTGCTCGTGAACAACGCGGTGCAGGGAACCGGCGGCCGGAGCGCCATCGACTCCTTCGACACCGCGGTCTGGGAGCGCACGCTGCGCGTGAACTTGACCAGCGCCGCGTGGCTGTGCCGGAGCGCGATTCCGCACATGCGCCGCGCCGGCCACGGCTCGATCGTCAACGTCTCGTCGCGCCAGGCGGAGCGCGCGAGCGCGGGCCTCGCGCCGTACGTCGCGAGCAAGGGCGGCCTGAACGCGCTCACGCGCGCGATCGCCGTCGACTGCGCGCGCGACGCGATCCGCTGCAACGCGATCTCCGTCGGCTACGTCGTGAACGAGCGGCGGGACGCGAACCTGACCCCGGAGCGCCGCGCCGAGCTCGAGGCGATGCACCTCACGCGCCTCGGGCGGCCGGAGGACGTCGCGTACGCGGTCGTCTACCTCGCGAGCCGCGAGAGCGAGTTCGTGACGGGGGCGCTCCTGCCGGTCGACGGCGGCGGTACGATCGCGCGCGGGCGCGTGCTCGGCTGAACATCACGGAGGAAGCGCCATGGCCACGAACGGCACCACTGGCTCGCCGCGCGGGCTCCTCGCGGGCGTCCGGATCGTCGAGAGCTCGCTCCTCGGTCCGGGCGGCGTCGGCATGCACCTCGCGGACCTCGGCGCCGAGGTCATCAAGGTGGAGGGCCCGGGCGGCGACTACGTCCGCAAGATGGCGTTCCCGATCGTCGACGGAATCTCGCTCCTCCACTGGCATCTCAATCGCGGCAAGAGAAGTATCGTGTTGGATCTCAAGAAGCCGGAGGGGGTGGCGACCTATCTCGAGCTCGTGCGGCGAGCGGACGCGGTCATCGAGGGCATGCGACCGGGGGTGCTCGCGCGCCGCGGCCTCGGCTACGACGATCTCCGGAAGGTGAACCCGAAGATCGTCTTCTGCACGCATTCCGGCTACGGCATGACCGGCCCCTACAAGGACATGCCGAGCCACGGCATCGCGTACGACGCGTGGGCCGGCGTCGCGCGTCCCTCGTTCAACGAGGAGGGGATGCCGACGATCCCGTCGTACACGACGATCGGCATCAACGCGGGGCCGCTCTACGCGGCGCTCGGGATCTGCGCCGGCATCATCCGCGCGCGCGCGACCGGCGTCGGCTGCCACTTCGAGGTCGCGCAGAGCGACGCCGCGGCCGCCTTCAACTGGAACGGCATCGAGGGCAACAAGGCGTACGAGCGCCCCGAGGACGAGGTCACCGGCAACGACGGCGACGGCAAGGGCGCGCGGCGCCCGGTCGGCGACGACAGCATGAAGGAGTCCGTCCGCTACCAGTACTATCGCTCGAAGGACGGCATGCTGCTCTTCATGGCCTCGGAGCGCGAGTTCTGGAAGAACTTCTGCGAGGGCATCGGCCGCCCGGAGATGTTCGAGGCGAACCCGGGCGCGAAGTACGCGGATCACGCGCGCGGCAACGTCGCGCTCCGGCGCGAGCTCGCCGCGATCTTCGCGAGCCGCACGACCGCGGAATGGGTCGAGTTCGGCAAGAGAGTGAACACGCCGATCTGCCCCGTGAACACCGTCAAGTCGATCACCGGCGACCCGCAGTTCCAGGCCCGCCTGCCGCTTCGGTCGTATCGCGAGGCGGGCACGGATCTCATGCCGTCGCCCGTCAAGCTGATCGGCGAGGAGCTGCCGGTGCCGCTGGTCGCGGCGCGCGACGCGGGGCGCGACACGGACGAGGTGCTGCGCGACGTGCTGGGCTGGGATGCGGCGCGGATCGCCGCGCTGCGCGGGTCGGGCGCGCTCGGCTGAGCGCGACGACGCGCGGCGCTCGCGCCCCGCGCCTCGCCTGCAGTCGTCAGCGGACGCGGAGCGCGTCCGCGACCGCGTCGTACGCGGGCTTCGGCCGGAAAGCGCGGTCGAAGAGGAGCGCGGACCCGAAGCCCGGGAAGAACTCGGGGATCCACGAGTCCGCGTCCCCGACTCCCCAAGTGATGAACGCGACGCAGCGGTCGGCGGAAACGCACGCGGTCGCGAGGTCCTGGAAGCGCGCCGCCTGCTCCGCGAGCGTCTCTGGGGAGACGTCGGCATCGCGGATCGAGACGTCCGCTTCCGTGACCGCCGTCTCGAGCCCCGCGGCCGAGAAGCGGTTCAGGTTCGCGACCATCTGTTCGATCGGCGGCGGCGATGGGAAGGGACCGCCTTCTCCGATGCTGAAGTGCGACTGGAAGCCGACGCCGTCGATCGGGACGCCCTCCCGCTGGAGGTCGCCGACGAGCCGCAGCATCCGATCCGATTTCGCGTTCAGGGCTTCGATCCCGAAGTCGTTGACGTAGAGCTTCGCGTCGGGGTCCGCGGCGCGGGCAGCGCGGAGCGCAATGCGGACGTAGTCGAGCTCGCGACCGCCGGCCTCGAGGCCGATCCGGTTCCACGGACAGCCGTCGCCCGTGAACGAGAACGGCTCGTTCACGACGTTCCAGGCGACGACGCGTCCCGGGTACTTCGTCCGGTAGTGCCCGACCACGGTCGTGACGTGGTCCACGAGGATCTCCTCGAGCTCGGCGCCGGTGAAGCTTCCCTCCGCGATCCAGGCGGTGACCGGGTCGCAATAGACCAAGCAATGCCCGAGCATGACCGTCGACACCGGCGCAAGCTCCACGGTGCGATCGACAACGCCGAAGTCGAACGTGTGCGGGGCCGGATGCACGATGTCGATGAACGCAGGCATCGTGTAGAGGTTGAGCTCTCTCCGGGCGACGGGGAACGCCGCGGGATGATCTGTCGCGGCGAGATACGATCCGACGCGGATCCCACGCGCCGCGCCGAGCGACGCCAGGGTCGGCTTCGGGCGGAAGACCACCGTCTCGTAGCCGCGCGCGAGGATCTCGTCGAGGAACGCGTCCAGCATGTCCGCGGTCTGCGGCTGGATGTCGTGGAAGAGGACGATCCCGTGCCGCTCGGCATCGACCGCCGCCAGCGCCTTCGCGAGCAGCTCGTTCGGATCGGGGGTGAGCCAGTCCTCGGTGACGATGTTCGCGTGGAACGCGACCAGCGCCTGGTCGCGCACCGCGGCCCTCAACTCGTCCGAGGACGCGAACTGCGGAAACCGGAAGAACGTGTCGTGGACCCGCGCCTCCGACGCTCGCTCCACGGCCGCGACGCCGCGCTTCACCTCGTCGATCGCCTCGGCCAGCGGAAGCTGCGTGAGGTCGGGATGGTCCCAGGTATGGCTTCCCACCGAATGACCCGCAGCCAGGATCTCGCGGGTGATCTCGGGATGGCTCTCCACGTGGATGCCGACCTGGAAGAACGTCGCCAAGACGCCGTGCTTCGCGAGCGTGGCGAGGATACGGCGGGTCGTTTCCGGATCCGGTCCGTCGTCGAAGGTGAGCGCGAGCTGACCCTCGGCGAGGCCTCCGTCGAACGGAAGGTCCGCCTCGCCGTCGACCACGACCTCGAGCGAGGTCTCGGATCGCCCGCTCGGCGGGCGCTCGGCGTCCCCGCAGGCGCACGCGAGCGCGAGTGGAAGCACGAGTGAGATCGTCCGGTTCACGAAATCCGAGGCTCAGAGCCCGCGGAGCGAACGGGATCCCCTGCCGACGTTCGCCTGCGAGCGCCGCTTCCGACGAGAGCGCGATGCGAAATATTCGAGCGCGGGGCTCAGCCCCCGTGCGCGGCGTGAGCTGCGTGCCCGAGATGCCCGCCCGGAGCGGACGAGCACCCCATCGACGGCACCGCGGCGATCCCGCCGTACGTCGACCGCCCGCTCGCGTCCCAGCCCGGCTTCGTCGGGTCGCCTTCCGGCGGGAGCGATGCGAGGCCGCCGAAGAGCGGGCCGTCGCTCGACGGCTGCGGGAAGTGCTCGTCGATGTACGACTGCCCGATCAGGATGAACATCTCGTTCTCCGTGCTCTCGCCGCCGGTGATCGGGCAGGCGTCGCACGAGCCGTCGCCCGCGCCGGGCGACGAGTCGCACGCGGCGTCGTCGCCGTCGCCGTCGCAGGGCGCGCCGATCTGGCCGGCCGCGCACGCGACCGGCTTGCAGCGGCCGATCGTCATGCGGGCGCTCTCCGGGACGCGCGAGGCGCGCGTCACCTTCTCGGGGTCGGGCGATCCGTCCTCGGCGACGCCGTTGTTGTAGTCGGCGCAGAAGTGGATCGTGCGATCCGCGTCGTTCGGCGAGTCGAACTCGAGCGGCGGGTCGAACGCCTGCTTGACGGGATCGTTGTAGATGAAGTTCTCGAAGATCTGCGTCCCGTCGGGGTGGAACGCGTAGAAGCGCTTGCCGCGCTTGTGCGTGTGCGACGTGAGCCCGAAGAGCCGCGTGCCCTGCGGCAGGACGTGGTCCGCGCAGATCGTCTGCTTCGTGTACGGCGCGGCGTTCGCGGAGAAGACGTGGGTCGCGTCGAAGATCGGGTGGATCGGCCAGCGCTGGTCCTTCGCGAAGTAGAAGTTCATGCGGCCGTGGAGCGTGTGGTCGCGGTCCGTCAAGTTGAAGGCGTGCGGGTTCCAGTAGACGATTCCCGTCATCGGGACCTGCGCGAAGACGCCGTCGCGGAGGCGCTGGTAGGCCTGCGGCGCCTGCGCGCCGCCGAGCTGGATCGTGCCGGTGACGCCCGATCCCGGCGGGCCGAAGCCGACGCAGCCGACCGTCGGCTTCACCTCGCTCCGGCACTGCCCGCTCCCGCACGCGCTGCGCTCGGTCGGCTCGCAGGGCGCGCCCGGCGTCTCGCCGTCGGCGCACGTCCACGCGCCGAACGCGGCGTCGTGGATCTTCTCGACGGGGACCTGCGAGTAGTACAGCACCAGATGATGGCTCTGCGGGTCCTGCCGGAGCTCCTGGCCCGCGTAGCGGAAGAAGCGGCCGGTCGGATCCTGCATCTCCGGCGGCACCTGGTCGCGGACGTCGTAGTACATCGCGAAGCAGCGCTCGACCTCGCTGTGCGCGGCGAGCTCGATCGACGGCAGCACGAACTGCACGCCCTCGCCGGGCGCCGGCGGATCGAGCGGCTTGATCGTGATCGGCTCGGGCGGCGGAAGGCAGGCGCCGAGCAGCTTGTCGGTGCCGACGACCGTCGCGTCGCGCGGCGCGCCGGCGTAGATCCAGAGTCGCAGGAGCTCGAGCTCGTCCTCGCTCAGGACGGATTCGTTGTTCGGCATCGGCGCGCCGACGATCTGCACCTTGCCCGGCCGCGTCTTCGCCGCGAGCTTCCGCCAGAGGAAGCTCCTCTCCTCGTCCCCCGGCTCGATGCGCTTGAGCGGGCTCTCGAGCGATGGGACGTCGAAGAGGTTGTCGTAGGCGACCTCCGGCGACAGGTTCAGTCCGCCGGAGGCGGCGCTGCCGTGGCAGACCTGCTCGGTGCAGCCGTGGCGCTCGAAGATCGTCTTCTGGATCCCTTCGAACGTGCTCGCGAACTCCTGCGCGCCGTCGCACTGCGGTGCGCCGGATTCGGCCGACGACCCTCCGCTGCTGCCGCTGCACGCGGCGATACCGACCAGTCCGGCGACGAGAATCAGGGCAGCGGCGATCCGGGTCGGGCGGCTGCGCTCCATGGGCGGCGGATCCTTTCCCCGCGGGAGCGTCGGAGTCGCGCTGCGCACTCGCGGAAGCGACGAGGACAAGACCACGAACCGCCGGCGGCGGGCAAGCCCCGCCGCCGTTCTACGTTTCCGGCGCGACCACCGCGGGACGCCGGATTCCTCGAGTCCGCCGCGCGAGACCGCCGTCTTGCGATCTACGGCCGCGGGGAGCACTGTTCGAGCGAGGCGTCCCGCTACCCTGAACTCGTCGCGCCGAAGATGGGAGGTGCGCTTTGAGCGTTGATAAGCGCCGGCTGCGATTCGCCGGAGCTTTGGCGGTCGCCATGGCGCTCATCGGGTCCGCTCCGGCTCTCGGGGCACCGGCGCGCCTGGTCGTTCCCCCCGCGGCGTTCCACCCCAGCGATGGGACTGACGTCTGGGACAACGGCGGGTCGTCCCTGCGCGGAGCGGGTGACTTCCTCGCGCCGCTCGCGCTCCCGCCTGGAGCTCAGATCACGAAAGTCACGCTGTTCGCGACCGACTTCAACCCGAGCATGACGATGTTCTTGACGCTCGTGAAGGCGACGCCGAAGTCGGCGGGCGGCTCGAACATGGCGACGATCGCAACGATCGGCTCCGAGCACGACCCGCGCACGTTCTCGACCACGGCGATCGTCGGCAACCCGATCGGTCCGGCATCGGCCGCTTACCTGCGCGCCACGATCCCATCGCAAAGCGACTCGCTCATCCTCTGGGGCGCGCTGGTCCTCTACACGACCCCTTGACGCGCGGCCTCGACCGAGAGAGCGCCCGCGACCCGTCCCGGCGCTGCAATTCCATAGAGTCGCGAGGCGTTCTGCCCGTAGAGGGCGGTCTTGTCGGGCTCGGACAGGTCCTCGGTGTGCTCGCGCAGCTCGTCGACGACGCCGGGGTAGCGCGCGTCGCTGTGCGGGAAGTCGGACGCCCAGATCACGTTCTCGCGTCCGGCCAGGCGCATCATCGCGCTCATCGAGCGCTCGCCCGGATCGAAGCTGATCGCGCACTGGCGGCGGAAGTACTCGCTCGGCTTGAGCGATAGCGGCGCCGTCGCCCACGCGTAGGCCGCGAGGAACTCGTCCATCCGATCCATCCAGTGCGCGATCCAGCCGCCGCCGGACTCGAGGACGGCGATCTTGAGATCGGGATGCCGTTCCAGCACGCCCGCGTACACGAGGTTCGCGAGCGTCATGTACTGGTCGAAGAAGAGGATGAGCGCGTGGTGCGTCCCGGGCGCCATCAGATCGACCATGCGCTTCGACGTGCCCTCGAGGTCCCAGAGGCCGGCGCCGTGCAGGCCGAGCGGGATGCCGTGCTCCGCGAGCGCCTCGTACATCGGGTCGAACGCGCGGTCCCAGAGCGGCTTCCCGAGCACCGGGTTCGGCCGCACGACCCCGGCGCAGAGGCCCATGCGCGCGACCCGGTGCACCTCGGCCGCGGCCGCCTTCGGATCCTGCGCGGGGAGCACCGCCGTCCCGACGAGCCGGTCGGGCGCCGCCGAAACCCACTCGGCGATCCAGTCGTTCCAGACCTGGTGGCACGCGACCGCGAGCGCCGGATCGCGGATGCCGCCGAGCGACTGTCCGAGGCCGCAGTACACGACCGCGACGTCGATGCCCTCCGCGTCGAGCACCTTGACACGCTCGCGCGCGTCGAAGCCGGCGCGGTGCCCGTCCTCGTAGCGCATGTCGTCGCCGAAGTTGAAGTTCCCCGTACCGGCGTTGCAGAGCCCCGCGAGCCCGCGCGGGATCGAGACGAAGTCCTCGACCAGCACCTGCTGGCAGCCGTCCGCGTCGCTCCAGCGGATGCGCGGGCCGCGCTCGCGCATCGCTGCGGGCAGCCCCTTCTCCCAGAGGTCGGGCGGCTCGCAGACGTGGCCGTCCGCGTCGACGACGATCGGTCGTTGCCTCGCGACTTCGGTCGCCATGGTTCCCTCCGCGACCGCCACGCTGCGTCCGACGAGGTCGCCGTGTCAAGCAGATCCCGCGCTGAACGGCGGCGACCGGAGCAGGCCGGTCGCTTGACCGGCACGGCGAGCGCGGCATATACGCGCCGCAACGGACCGAGCCGCGACTCGCGTCGCGGCAGAGTTGCCAACCTTTCGCGTCGGGCGCCGGAGGAGAAGGCGATGAACCGACGTGAATTCATCGGCATGACGGCCGCTGCTGCGGCCACGCTCGCGGTCGGCGGCGCGCGTCGCGCGCGCGCATCGGCATCCCGCCCGAACATCCTGCTCGTCGTCTCCGACGACTGGGGCTGGCCGTACTACAGCTTCATGCAGCCCGAGGTCGGGCCGTGCTTCGGCGCCGCGATCCCGACGTGCGATCTGCAGCAGGACCCCAACTGCCAGCCGTACCGCTTCCCGCTCGGCCGCACGCCGACCCTCGATGCGCTGGCCGCGGGCGGCATCTGCTTCCCGCTCGGCCTCTCGACCGCGCCGAAGTCGGCGTGGGCGCGACAGTCGATCCAGACCGGGCTCAACCGGCGCGACCTCCCGCACGACGGGACCTTCTACATCCACCGCGAGGACGACATTCCGGCGAAGCTGGCGGCGGGCGGCCGCGTGACGATCCCGCTCGCGCTCGGCGGCCTCGGCTACAAGACGTACGGCCTCGGGAAATGGGAGGTCGACGGCGCCCTGCTCTCGAACTTCTTCAACGTCAATCAACCCGGGAGCGGCGCCGAGACGATCCAGAATACGAACCTCCACGGCCCGGACCTGTTCCGCTCGTTCCTCGACGGCCCGGGCCAGCGACCCGAGCCCTGGTTCGTCATGTTCGCTCCCGAGATCCCGCACTCGCCGTACATCGCGGGAGCGACCTACGACTTCCACGCCTTCGAGCAGCCGAGCCCGACCACGTGCGGCGACAAGCCGGTCGGCCTCAGCGACACGAACCTCCAGCGCTTCCTGAACAGCTGCACCTGGGTCGACACCATGGTCGGCGACATCGTGAACGAGCTCGACCTGCGCGGGATCCGCAACGACACGATCGTCATGTACACGGCCGACCACGGCGCTGCGCTCGCGCGCGGCAAGGCGAACTTCACGGAGAACGGCCTCCGGACGCCGATCATCGCGAACTGCCCCGCGCCCGTCGGCACGCCGTGGCGCATCCCGGCGCGCGGCCTCCACCCCGCGCTCGCGGGCACGATCGACATCATGCCGACGATCCTCGACTACGCGCGCGAGGGACAGTCGTCCATTCCGTCGTGGGTCCCGGATCCGCTCGACGCGGTGCGGTTCCCCGATGCGCTGAGCTTCCGCGCCGTCGCGTCCGGCACGACGGACGACCTCCGGACGGAGATGTTCTCCAATCGCGACCTGGGCGGCGACAAGTCGGTGCGCCAGGCGACGTACGACTCGGGAACGGGCGCGCTCACCTCGCTCTGGAAGCTCTACGTCAGCAAGACGAACAGGGAGAAGGCGCTCTACGACCTGCTCGCGAACCCGTTCGAGAATCCCAAGCAGAACCTCGTCCGCAACCCCGCTCAGGCGGCGCGGATCGCGGCGCTCAAGCAGGCGATCGCAGCGTGGTGAGGTCGCGCTCGGTGCGGCGCGGCCGGCGCGCCCCGCGCGCGTCGCGCCGCGCGCGCGCCGCGTGCGGGCCATCGCGCAGCTCCGACGACACCTCGCGCACGGGCGGCGAGCCGTCGCCGGACAGCAGACCGCGCAGCGCGTCCGCCGTCGGCGTGCCGCCGCGCCGCGCGAGCTCGAGCGGCGACCCCTCCGCGACGACCTCGCCGCCGCGCTCGCCTCCCTCGGGCCCGAGGTCGACGACGTGGTCCGCCGCCGCGATGAAGTCGAGGTTGTGCTCGACGACCAGCACCGTCTGTCCGCGCTCGACGAGGCCGCGCAGGACGTCGATCAGGCGCGCCACGTCGGACAGGTGGAGGCCGGTCGTGGGCTCGTCGAAGACGAGGAGCCTGCGCTCGCCCGAGTCCGCCGCGTCGACGAAGCTCGCGAGCTTCAGGCGCTGCGCCTCGCCGCCGGAGAGCGTCGACGTCGGCTGGCCGAGCGTCAAGTAGCCGAGCCCGACGGCACGTAGAGCCGCGAGGCGCGCGCGGATGCGGGGCGCGTCGCCGAAGAAGTCGACCGCCTCGTCGATCGTGAGCGAGAGGATCTCGTTCACGTTCCGGCCACGGTAGCGGACCGCGAGCACGTTCGGCTTGAAGCGCGCGCCGCCGCACGCGTCGCACGCGACCGTGAGGTCCGCCATGAAGTGCATCTCGATCGTGACCGTGCCCATGCCGCTGCAGGTCTCGCAGCGCCCGCCCGCCGTGTTGAACGAGAAGTGGCGCGGCCCGATCCGGGCGAGGCGCGCCGCCGGCGTCGCGGCGAGGAGCTTCCGGATCTCGTCGTACGCCTTCAGGTAGGTGACTGCGTTCGAGCGTGCCGAGCGTCCGACCGGTGCCTGCGTCATGAGCACGACGTCGTCGAACGCGCCGAGCCCCGTGATGCGATCGACGACTCCGGCGTCCGCGCCCTCGCCCTGCTCGCGCCGCCAGTTGCAGTAGAGCACCTGCTCGACGAGCGTCGACTTCCCCGATCCCGACACGCCCGTCACGCAGGTGAGCTGGCCGTACGGGATCGTGACCGTGACGTTCTTCAGGTTGTTCTCGCGCGCGCCGTGGATCGTAAACCCGCGCGCTGCGCCGCCGCGCAGGGCGTGCGAGCCGCGGGCGCCCGCCGCTCGGTACACCGCGCCGGTCGATGCGCCGTCGGCCGCGAGCGAGGCGCCGTCGAGCGTCCGCGCCCGCAGACGCGCTCCGGTCTCCGACAGCTCGGGCGGCAATCCCGCCGGCGCGCCGGCGTAGAGCACGCGTCCGCCGCGCGCCCCGCCTCCCGGTCCGAGGTCGATCACGTGGTCCGCGCCCTCGATGACGACCGGGTCGTGCTCCACGAGCACGACCGTGTTGCCGGCGGCCGTGAGCTTGTGGAGGACGTTCAGGAGACGCTGGGAATCGCGCGCGTGGAGGCCGACGGTCGGCTCGTCGAGGCAGTAGAGCGTGTCGGTGAGCGCGCTCCCGAGCGCGCTCGCGAGGTGGATGCGCTGCGCCTCGCCGCCCGAGAGCGTGCGCGCCTGGCGCGCGAGCGTCAGGTAGTCGAGCCCGACGTCGATCAGGTAGGCGAGCCGGCTCCGCACGTCGGCGAGGAGGCGCGCGGCGCGCGCCTGGCGGCTGTCGTCGAGGCGGAGCTCGCTCGTCCAGCGCGCGAGCTCGGACACGGGGAGCGCCGTGATCTCCGCGATCGTCTTGCCCGCGATCCGGACCGCGAGCGCGTCGGGCCGCAGGCGCTGGCCGCCGCACGCCGCGCAGGGCGTGTAGCCGCGGTAGCGCGCGAGGAGGATGCGGACGTGCGTCTTGTAGCGCTTCCGCTCGAGCCACTTGAAGAAGCCGAGGACGCCGGGGAAGCGCCACTCGCGCCGCCTTCGCTTGACGCTCGCGTCGCGCGGCTCGCCCTCGAGCACGAACTGCTTCTCTGCGGCCGTGAGGCGCGCGTACGCGACGTGGGTTCGCACGTCGTGGCGCGCGGCCACGCGCATCATCCACTCCTGCATCTCGAGGTTCGACGGCGTCTGCCACGGCACGATCGCGCCGTCCGCGAGGCTCTTCCGCGGATCGGGGATGACCTTCTCCTGGTCGACGCCGGTGACACGGCCGAAGCCCTCGCATTCCGGACAGGCGCCGAGCGGGCTGTTGAAGGAGAAGAGGTTCGGCGACGGCTCCAGCGCCTCGCGCCCGCAGTCCCGGCACGTGAACCGACGATCGAGGCGGATCGTGCGCGTCGCCGGACGGTCGCCCGCCTCGTGGAGAAGGAGGCGCGCGCGTCCCTCGCCGAGACCGAACGCGCGCTCGAGCGCCTCCCGCATGCGGGCGCGCGCGGTCTTCCCGACGACGAGGCGGTCGATCACGACGAGAAGGCAATCGTCCTCGACGGCGGACGCGAGGGCCCCCGGCTCGAGCTCGTCGAGCCGCACGACCTCGCCGGCGACGCAGGCGCGGCGGTGCCCGTGCTTGAGGAGCCCCGCGACGACGTCCTCGATCGGAAGGCCGCGCAGCGCGAGCGGCGCCAGCACGAGGACGGGCGCGCCCTCGGCGAGCAATCGGAGCTCCGCGATGCCGGTCTCGGGATCGTCGCGCAGCACCCGGCCGCCGCACGCGAGGCACGACGTCTCGCCGACGTGCGTGTAGAGGAGGCGCAGGTAGTCGTTGATCTCGGTGATCGTCCCGACCGTCGAGCGCGCGTTCCTGATCGCGTTCTTCTGCGCGAGCGCGATCGCCGGCGGGATGTTGCTCACGAAGTCGACGTCCGGCCGCTCCATGCGCTCGAGGAAGAGCCGCGTGTACGTCGACATCGACTGGACGAAGCGCCGCTGCCCTTCCGCGTACAGTGTGTCGAAGACGAGGCTCGACTTCCCGGAGCCCGACACTCCGGTCACGACGGTGAGCGCCTGCTGCGGGACGTCGCAGGTGACGTCGCGCAGGTTGTGCGTGCGCGCGCCCGCGATGCGAATCGGCGGCTTCAGTGAAACTCCTGCGTTCGGGGGATTCCGAAGACTAGAGGCGGCGCTTGCCCGCCGCAAATCCGGCTGGCTCCACGCGAGGCTCGCCGCATGCTATCGCGCGTCGCGTGGACATGCCGCTCCGGGCGATCGGGCTTCGCGTCGGCGGCGTGGAGCACGGGTTCGGAACGAGGGACGAGCCCGTCCCGGACGAGTACCGCGTCGTCCGCGCGCGACAGGTGCACGGCGCGGCGCTGGTCTGGCCGAACGACGCGACGCCTTCGCCGGCGGGTGACGCCGACGCGCTGCTCACCGACCGGCCCGGGCTCGCCGTCGCTGTCGCGACGGCGGATTGCGTGCCCGTCCTGATCGCGGCGCCGGGCGCGCGCGTCGTCGCGGCCGTGCATGCGGGCTGGCGCGGTACGCTCGCCGGCATCGTTCCGACGGTGGTGGACGAGCTTCGCTCGCGCCGCGGCGTCCCGGCAACGGAGCTTCGCGTCGCGCTCGGCCCCTCGATCGACGGCTGCTGCTTCGAGATCGAGCGCGAGATCGCCGCGCGGTTCGCCGATCGCTTCGGCGACGAGATGTGGAGCGCGTGGCGCGACGGCCGACCGCGCGACGACGTCCCGCGCGGCACGCTCGATCTCCGCGCGGTGAACCGGCGTCTGCTTCTCGCGGCCGGGGTTCCGGACGCAGCGATCGAGTTCGTCGGGCCGTGCACGTTCTGCGGCGACGCGGGCTTCGCCTCGTATCGCCGCGACGGCGCGACGGCGGGCAGGCAGCTCAGCTGGATCGCCCTCCAGCCCGCGCCTTGACCGGACGCGCGACGCGCGCGACGCTCGGGCGCGATGTCGGCGCTCGAAGAGCTGTTCTCGCTGCGCGGCCGGGTCGCGCTCGTGACCGGCGCGTCGGCCGGACTCGGCGTCGAGCTCGCGCGCACGCTCGCGCTCGCGGGAGCGGACGTCGCGCTCGTCGCGCGGCGGCGCGACCGCCTCCAGACGCTTGCCCACGAGCTCCAGAGCTCGGGCGTGCGAGCGGCCGCGATCGCGGCAGACCTCGCCGACGACGACGAGTGCGCCCGCGCCGTCGCGGAGGCGGAGCGCGCGCTCGGTCCGGTGTCGATTCTCGTGAACAACGCCGGCATCGCGCCCCTCAGCCGCGCCGAGAAGCACTCGCGCGAGAAGTGGAATCGCGCGCTCCAGGTGAACCTGACCGCGCCCTTCCGTCTCTGCCAGGAGGTCGGCCGGCGGCTGATCGCCGCCGGCAAGCCGGGACGGATCGTCAACGTGACGTCCGTCATGTCGATCTGCGCGAACCCGCTCTACAACTCGATCGGGTACGCCGCGTCGAAGGCCGCGCTCATGAACGTGACGCGGCAGCTCGCGATCGAATGGGCGCCGCACCGGATCGCGGTGAACGCGATCGCGCCGGCGTGGTTCGTGACGGAGATGACGGAGCTCGGCTTCTCGGAGGCCGAGCAGCGCGAGAAGGCGGAGCGCCTCACGCCGCTCGGCCGGCTCGGCGAGCCGCAGGAGCTCCGGACGGCGCTCCTGTTCTTGACGTCGCCGGCATCGAGCTACGTGACCGGCAGCACGGTCTTCGTCGATGGCGGCTGGACGGCGTGGTGAGCGCCGGCGTGGTGAGCGCCGCCGCGCTGAGCGCCGCGGCACGCCGCGCTCCTGCGATCCGCCACGCGCTCCTGCGCTGGTTCGACGCGCACCGGCGCGATCTCCCATGGAGGCGCGATCGCGACCCGTATCGCGTCTGGGTGTCCGAGGTGATGCTCCAGCAGACGCGGATCGAGGTCGTCCTCGACGCGTACGAGCGCTTCCTCGCGGCGTTTCCGGACGTCGGCTCGCTCGCGCGCGCCTCCGAGGACGACGTGCTCTCGCAGTGGTCCGGCCTCGGCTACTACTCCCGCGCGCGCTCGCTGCACCGCGCCGCGCGGTCGATCGCGAGCGCGGGCGGGACGACGTTCCCGCGCGACCACGACGCCGCGCGCCGGCTCCCGGGCGTCGGGCCGTACACGGCTGCGGCCGTCCTATCGATCGCCCATGAGGCGCCGCTCCCCGCCGTGGACGGAAACGTCGTGCGCGTGCTGTCGCGCCTCGCGCGCTTCGGGTTGCCGGATGCGCGCGGCGAGCCGCACGCGAGCCTGGCGCAGCGACTCCTCGATCGCGTCCGGCCGGGCGATTGGAACCAGGCGCTCATGGAGCTCGGCCAGACGGTTTGCGCGCCGCGCGCTCCGCGCTGCGAGGTTTGCCCGATCGCGGCGCATTGCCGCGCGCGCGGCGATGGCGCGATCGCGCTGCATCCGCCGCCGCGGGCGCGACGCGCGCAGGAGCGCCACTCCCTGCGCCTGGTGGTGCTGCGCGATCGGCGGGGCCGGGTCGTCCTGGAGCGCGGTGTCTTCCAGCACCTCCGGCACCTCTGGCTGCCGCCGCTCGCCGACGGAAACGCCACACTTCCCGCGCGCCTCCGCGACGCCGGCGAATTCCGGCACGCGATCCTTCATCGAACGTTCGCGGTTCGGGTGCAGGAAGCGCTGCTCGCGCCGAAGGCGCTCGAGCGCGCAATGGCCGTCGACGAGGTGCACGGCGAGCGCCGCGTCTTCGACGCCGACGCGATCGCCACGATCGGTCGGTCGTCGCTGCTCACGAAGGCGCTGCGGCTCGGCGGCGCGTCGCATCTGGTGTAGCGGCTCGACGCCGGCGTTCGCAAAGGCCGGGCGATCCGGCAGCTGCGCGAGCTGGTATTGCTCGTCTCGAGCGTTCGGCGAATGGAGTGAAGCTCGAAGTGAGACACGCCATCTTCCTCGCGCTCGCTCTGGTGGCAGCCGCGGCTGGATGTCAGCCGGCTCATCGCCCGTCGCCACGCCGCGAAGCGACGATCGAGGATCGCGTCGCCCAGTACGGCCCGTCGGCCAGGGCGCGACTCCTCCCGTTCTTCGCCGCAGCTGGCGTGCCGTATCCCCCGGCGCGATTCCTTCTGCTCGGCCTCAAGGAGGAGCGCGAGCTACAGCTCTACGCCGCCGGCCCCGCACAGGATCTCGCCTTCGTGCGCTCCTTCGAGGTCCGCGGGATGAGCGGTGGGCTCGGGCCGAAGCTGCTCGAAGGCGACCTTCAGGTCCCGGAGGGCGTCTACCAGATCGTGTACCTGAACCCGAACAGCGTTGCTCATCTCTCGCTGGCCCTGAGCTACCCCAACGACTTCGATCGCATCCATGCGGAACAGGATGGACGAGAGAGCCAGATCCTCGGCGGCGACATCATGATCCACGGCGGCTCGGGCTCGGTCGGTTGCATCGCGATCGGCGACGAGGCGGCCGAGGATCTGTTCGTCCTCGCGGCCGATGCGGGCTGGGAGCAGGCCTGGGTCGTGGTGAGCCCGGTCGATTTTCGCCGCTCGGCGCTGCCCGCCGACGATCGACCGTCGCCACCGTGGGTGACAGAGCTCTACTCCTGGCTGCGTACGACGCTCAGCGCGCTACCACCCGCGCCGCCATGAGCCCTCTGCGCGACCATCCGGACGTCACCTCGCCCCGAGAGGGACGGTCGTGACGCACGCGCAGCTGCTCGTGCTCGGCGCGTGGGTCGTCGCCGGCGTCGCGCTGGTCGGCATCGGCCAGCTCGCGAGGCGGCTCCTCTGCGGGCCCGATCGCGAGCGCGACCTCCTCGGCTCCTTCTGGATCGGCTGGGCGACGCTCGTGCTCGTCCTCCAGCTCTGGCACGTCGTCCTTCCGGTCGACGCGCGCGCATCGGCCGCGATGGCCGCCGTCGGGATCGCCGGGCTCGTTGCGGCCGGCGCCGCGCCCTGGGCCCGGCTGCTGCGCGGCATGCCGCGCGACGCGCCGGCGTGGATCGCCTGCGCCGCCCTCGCGGTCTGGCTGTCGAACCACGCGCTCGGCGGCGCGCGCTACGGCGACACCGGCGCCTATTACGTTCCCACGGTGAAGTGGCTGCGCGAGTACGCCCTCGTGCCCGGCCTCGGGAACCTCCACCCGCACCTCGCGTTCAACCAGTCGTACTTCGGCTACGTGGCCGCGCTCGAGGTCGGGCCGTTCGTCGGCCGATCGTTCTCCATCGCGAACGGCCTCCTGATCCTCGCCGTCCTGATGCAGGCCGCGGTCGCCGCATGGCGGCTCGTCGGCGGGCGCGGCCGCGCGCGGGCGGTGGATCTCTTCTTCCTCCTCATGCTGCCCGGGCTGCTGCCGCTCGCGCTGTCGATCTTCGTCACGAGCCCGGCGCCCGACGTCGCGACGTTCGCGCTCGGCGCGGTCGCGACCGCGGAGCTCGTCGCGCTCGCGACCTCGGAGCCCGCGCGCAGCGGACAGCACCTCCGACAGCTCGCCCTGCTCGTCCTCGCCGGCTTGACGTCGAAGCTGACCTTCGCGGGTCTCGGCGCCGGGCTGCTGCTCGTCGCGGTCGCACTCTGGCTCCGGCGGGCGCGCCCGTCGCCGGCGACCGTGGGCTGGGAGCTCGGCGTGGTCTCGCTGCTCGCGATCCTCGCGATGGGAACGTGGATGGCGCGAAGCATCGTGATGACCGGCTCGCCGCTCTTCCCCAGCATGGCGATCGCCCTGCCGTTCGACTGGCGCGTCCGGTACGACATCGAGACATGGTTCCGCACGGCGGTCTACGCGGGCGGCCCATCGATCGTGTACCGTGATCCGCGCTGGTTCCTCGCGCAGCTCGTGCGCCTCGGGTGGGGCGCGCCGGTGGTGCTCGGCCCGATCGTCGCCGGTGCGGTGGGAGTCGCGATCGGCGGCGCGCGGCGCCTGGGGCGCGCATTCGCCCCGGCGCGCGATTCCGCTCTGCCGCTCGCGATCGTCCTGCCACCGCTCGCGTCGCTGGTCTTCTCGGCCGTCAACAACCCGGTGCCGCGCTACGCCGGGGCGACGTTCTGGCTCTTCGCCGCCTGTGCGATCCTGTTCGCGATCGGCGACGTCGTCCTGTCCGCCCGACTCCCGGTGCGCGCGGTCGCGACGGCGGTATGCTTGACGATCGCGGCTTTCGCGGCGCGCACCGAGATCGACCCGCTCTGGCTTCCGTTGACCGACTTCGAGCAGAACCAGCAAGTGCGTTTCGAGGCGCGGCGGCTCGAGACCGGGCTGACGCTCTACGTCCCGGTCGGCGTCGAGGCGTGCTGGAACGCGCCGCTTCCCTGCACGCCGTTCCCGAATCCCGCCCTTCGTCTGCGCCGGGACGGCGATCTCGCGAGCGGCTTCACGATCGATCCGGTCGTGGACGAGCGCTACCACTACGACCCGGGCGCGCCGTGGGTGCACCCGGGCGGCAGATGATCCGGCGCGCGGGGCCGTGCGCGCTCGACCGCGACGGCGGACTCTGCGAAGGGTGACGCATCCATGCATCACGCTCCGGCATACCCGGCGCACCTGCCGTCGATTCGCGACAAGGCGGCGATCGCGGGGATCGGCCAGACTGCGTTCTCGAAGGGCCTCGGCCTCTCCGAGTACGAGATGGCAATCGAGGCGATCTGGAACGCCTGCGACGACGCGGGCATCTCGCCGCGCGAGATCGACGGCCTCGTGCGCTACGACATGGAGCAGACCGACGAGGAGATGCTCCTCGCGGCGCTCGGGAACCCGCTCCTCAAGTGGTTCGTCGGCACGAGCTGGGGCGGCGGCGGCTCCGCTTCGGTGATCGTCGTCGCCGCGGCCGCGATCGCAGCCGGGATGGCGAGCACCGTGCTCGTCTACCGCTCGCGCGCGCGCGGCAAGTACTCGGGCTACGGCAAGGGGATGAACCAGGGCGGGCGTTACTGGGAGAAGCTGCCGGAGTCGCTGCCGGGTTTGAACCAGTGGCACGTGCCGCAGGGCCTCGTGAGCGCATTCCAGGAGATGGCGATGATCAGCATGCGCCATCGCATCGACTACGGGACGACCGACGACCAGTACGCCGACGTGGCGATCGCCTTCCGCGACCACGCGATCCGGAACCCGAACGCGGTCATGCGGACGCCGATGACCCGTGCCGACCACCACGGCTCGCGCATGGTCTCGGACCCGCTCCGGCTCTTCGACTGCAACATCGAGACCGACGGCGCGGTCGCGATGATCGTGACGTCGACCGAGCGCGCGCACCACCTCCGCCAGCCGCCCGCGATCGTCCACGCCGGCGCGATGGCCGCGGGGTCGCACCACATCCGCCTCTCGAACCTCTTCGCGCGCGCGCCCGAGGAGGACTCGCCGGCGCGCGTCGCGCGACAGCTCTGGGAGTCGAGCGGGCTCTCGCCACGCGAAGTCGACGTCGCGTTCTTCTACGACTTCTTCACCTCGCTCGTGATCATCGCGCTCGAGCAATACGGCTTCTGCGGTCTCGGCGAGGGCGGGCCATTCGTCGAGAAGGGCGGCCTCGCGTGGCCCGACGGCCGCCTCGTGTGCAACACGAACGGCGGCCAGCTCTCGGAGGCGTTCATCCACGGGTTCAACAACACGGTGGAGGCGGTCCGCCAGATCCGGGGCACGTCGACGTCGCAGGTCGAAGGCTGCGAGATCGCGTTCGTCGCGGGCGGGAACACCGACCCGACCGGCGCGTTCCTCCTGAGGCGCGGGTGACGCGCGCGGCGGAGCCATGACCAGGCCGCTCACGCCGAGCCGCGACTCGCTCGTCACGCGCGGCTTCCCGAAGCCGCAGATCTCGCGCGACAACGCGCCCTTCTACGAGGCGGCGCGCCGCGGCGAGCTCCGCTTCCAGCGCTGCACCGCGTGCGGGCGGTTCCGCCACTATCCGCGACCCACGTGCCCCGAGTGCCTGTCGCGCGACTTCACCTGGGACGTCGCGAGCGGCCGCGGGACGGTCTACGCGTGGACAATCGTCCGCGGTCCGACGTTGCCCGCGTTCCGCGACCAGCTCCCGTACAACGTCGTCGACGTGCTGCTCGACGAAGGCGTCCACTTCGTGTCGCAGGTGCTCGAGGTCGCGCCCGAGGAGATCCGCGCCGGCATGCCGGTCGAGGCGGTCTTCGTCCCGATCGACGACGAGGTCACGCTGGTCAAGTTCCGGCGGGTCGCCGGCGAATCCCGGCCGCCGGCGAAGAGCGCCTGAGAGGACGGGCGTTGGCCGGCTCGGCGACGGAGCGCCTGATCGGCGTCGACCTCGGCGGCACCAAGATCGAGGGCGCCGTCCTCGACGCCGACGGCCGCACCGTCGTGCGAAGGCGCATTCCGACCGAGCAGCAGGGCGGGTACGACCACGTCCTCGATCGCATCGCGGTCCTGGTCGGCGAGCTCCGCGAGCACGCTCCGGCCGCCGAGCAGATCGGCATCGGCACTCCGGGCGCGCTGACGGCGGCCGGAACGCTCAAGAACTCGAATACGGTGTGCCTGAACGGCCGGCCGCTCGCCGCCGATCTCGAGGCGAAGCTCGGTCTCGGCGTCGCGATCGAGAACGATGCGAACTGCTTCGCGCTGGCCGAGGCGCGCGCCGGAAGCGGCCGCGGGCACGAGCTCGTGTTCGGCGTGATCCTGGGTACGGGAGTCGGCGGCGGGATCGTGTTCCGCGGCTCGCTCTGGCCCGGGCCGCAGCACATCGCGGGCGAGTGGGGCCACCACTCGATCGATCCGAACGGGCCCGACTGCTACTGCGGCCAGCGCGGCTGCGTCGAGACTCTCGTCTCCGGGCCGGCGCTGGAGCGCGCATATCGCGAGGCCGGCGGCGCGCCGGCGGACGCCGCCGAGATCGCGGGCCGGGCGGCGCGCGGCGAGCCGATCGCGGCTGCCGTGCTGGACCGCTGGATCGAGCGCTTCGGCCGCGCGCTCGCGAACCTGATCGCGATCCTCGACCCGTCGGTCGTCGTGCTCGGCGGCGGCCTCTCGAACCTCGACGCCCTCTACGATCGCGGCCGTGCCGCCGTCGCCCGTCTCATCTTCAACGACGAGCTCCGGACGCCGATCGTGCGGAACGCGCTCGGCGACTCGGCCGGCGTGCTGGGCGCGGCCCTGCTCGTCGACCCGACGGCCGCGCGCCGCGCCTGACGATCGCGACCGGATTCCGCTTCACAGGTCGAGGGTACGCTCGGGCCGGATGTCGGCGCGCCGGAGGATCTTCTGCTTGGTGCGCAAGAGCAGCTCGCGCGGCGCGCGCACGATCTGCTCCGTCCACCGCGCCACCTCGACGGCGAGCTCGTCCGGGGCGACGACGGCCGACACCAGGCGCAGCGCGAGCGCCTCCTCGGCCCCGACCTCGCGCCCGGTCAAGCAAAGCTCGCGCGCCACCCCGCCCCCGACGATCTCGCGGAGCGGCCCGTACACGACGTCGCCGAACGCGATCTCGGGATGGGCGAAGCGCGCCGTTCGCGATGCGATCCGGACGTCGCACAGCACCGCGAGGTCGAACCCGCCGGCGAGCGCCGGCCCGTTCACGGCGGCGATCGTCGGCAGCGGGCACTCGAGCACGGCGCGATGGAACCGGTCGCTCGATTCCCAGAGCACGCGCGCCTGCTCCGGATCGTTCAGCATCCGGAACTCGCCGAGGTCGAATCCCGCGGAGAACGTTTCGCCCGCTCCGGTGACGACGATGACCTTCACGGCCTGATCGTCCGAGAGGCGCGCGATCGCATCCGTCACCTCGTCGCGCAGCGCGATCGAGAGCGCGTTCTTCTTGGCCGGTCGCGAGAGCGTGATGGTGGCGACGCCGCCCGCGGGCCCCGTCACCCCGATGTGCTCGGCCATGGATCCACCTCCGTCACAGCGCGCCGTCGCGCACGAACACCGGCTTCCGCAGATCGGCGACCATCGCCTCGTGAGCGTCGTCCCACGCCACCACGTCGGAGTTCACGATCTCCGGGCAGAGCCGTCCGCTCCGGACGATGTCGAGGACCGACGGCATCTCCGCACGCGCGTTCACGCGACCGGTGATGAAGCGCACCCCGCGCGTGTACATGTCGAGCATGGGCACCGCGGTGTCGCCGAAGTAGACCCCGACGCTCGTGCACACGCCGTACGGCTCGACGGAGCGCAGTGCGCACGCGAGGCCGAGCGGGTCGCCGCTCGCGTCGACCGTGATCGGAAACGAGCCCGCACGCCGCGGCGGCGGTCCTTCGACCGGATCCGCGCCGAGGCGCTCCGCGATCGCGAGGCGCTCGCGGTCGGAGTCGAGGTAGACGACGCGGCCGGCGCCGAGCGCGCGCGCGGTCGCGACCGCGTAGAGCGCGATGCTGCGCGCGCCCCCGCCGACGACGAGGACGTCCGCCCCGGGCGTCTCCGCGAGGTGCGGCGCGACCGTGCGCCACCCGTCGGGCAGGTTGTCGCTCGCGCTCGCGACGGCGGTCGGCGCGACCCCGGCGGGCAGGTCGACCAGCATCGCGTCCGCGAACGGGACGCGCACGACGTCGGCGAACGCGCCGCCCCAGTCGCCGCCGATCGGCTTCATGCCGTACGCCGAGCCGGGGCCCGCGGTCGTGCACGATCCCGTCAAGCCGCGCGCGCAGCGCGCGCAGCGGCCGCAGCCGATCTGGAACGGCACGATGACCCGTCGCCCGGGCGCGAACCCGGAGACGTCGCTGCCGACCGCGACCACGTCGGCCACGAACTCGTGACCGAGCGGGAACGGGCCGGGCAGCGGCGCTCGTCCCTGGACGATGGCGTGGTCGAGGTCGCACGTCGTCACGACGAGCGGCCGCACGAGCGCGTCGGTCGAGTCCCGGAGCGCCGGCTCCGGCGCGTCCTCCCAGCGCACCCGTCCGGGCGCGATGAAGGTGAGCTGTCGCATGTCGTCCTCCGGTCCGTGTGCCGCCCGAGCGGCGGAGTATCACCGGTGGTGACATTGGCGGGTCGGTCGCGCCGACGCAACTACCGGGCGACGCCGCTCCGGGCCAACGTCCAGATCCCGATCGCGATGAAGCCGAGCCCGGCCACGACCGACAGCGCGCGCGGACTCAAAGCCCTGGCCACGAGACCGCTCGCCAGCACGCCGATCGCGGACGTCGCGACCAGCGCGAGCGACGCCCCCAAGAAGACGGTCAGCCGCGCCCCGGGCGCCTCCGATGCGAAGAGCAGCGTCGCGAGCTGCGTCTTGTCGCCCAGCTCGGCGACGAAGACGCTCGCGAAGACGGTCGCGAAGAGGCGTAGGTCCATCGGGCTCTCCAATCTTTGCCGCCGCGTTTGAACTTTTTTCAGGCACCGGGGCGCGCAGCGGCCGTGCACGCGCCCCCGAATCGATACGGCGGCATCCCGTAAAGGGCCGGCGGCGACTGCTGCGTCGGACGGACCGCGCCCGGCTCGGGCATCGCGCTTGCTCTCGTCGCCGCGCGGGAGGGATCGAAGCATGACGAAGATCGCCGCCGTACGCACCGCCGTCGGGCTCGCGCTGCTCGTGTTCCTCGCATGGGGCTGCGCCCCGCGCGAGGCTCGGCCGCCCGCACCGCCCGCGGCGCCGCCGCAACCGGAGCTGCTGTCGTTCGACGCCACGGCGTACTCGGTCGAGGGCAAGACCGCGGCGGGCGGGCACGCGCGCAAGGGAGTCGTCGCGGCCGACCCGAAGATCCTTCCCATCGGGACGCGCATTCGCGTCCACGACGCGGGCGCCTACTCCGGAGAGTACGTCGTCGCCGACACCGGCCGCACGATCAAGGGCCACGAGATCGACATCTACCTGCCGAACGACCGCGAGGCGGAGCGCTTCGGGCGCCGTCGAGTGAAGGTCGAGATCTTGCAACGCGCCGAAGAGGTGACGCGCGCGCACTGAGGCGAGCTTCCCGCGCGCGCCTTGCGCGGCGCGCGGCAATGAGAGATGCCGCGCGCATGCGAACATCGAGCATGCGGGTCATCGCGGCGGCATTCGCCGTCGCTGCCTGGTGGGGGCTTGCACCACCCGCGGCGCACGCCGCCTGGCAGAGCCGGGAGTTCGAATCGCCTCTCGGCGACCGCGCGACCGGAATCGCGGTCGCGGCCGACAACGACCCGGATTTCGTCCTGCTCATCGGGTGCGACGGCGAGCGCGGCGATCGCTGGAGGGGCGCCACGATCCTGCAGTCGCCTGCCTCGAAAGTGCGCCTCGAGAATCCCGCGCCGGGTCCCGTCCTTCGGCAGCGGGTTCGAGTCGCGCTCGGGGACGCACCACCCGTCTCGGACACCCTCGAGACGAGGAAGGCACCGCGCGGCGGCCGGCTCTACTGGGCGCCCCAGCCGAGCAAGTTCGCCGCGCGGCTCCTCGCAGCCGAGAAGGACCACCCGGACTCGGCTCTCCGCGTGCAGTTCAAGCTCGCGAGCGGGAAGCCGCTGGAGCTGCGCTTCCCGCTCGCGGGGCTCGGCGCCGAGTTCGGAGACCTCTCGAAGAGGTGTCGCGACTGGCAACCGTGAGCGGGGGTGTGCCCCGCTCCGGTCGCCTGCCGTGTCGCGTCAGGACGCCGCCGACACGCTCACGGGCTCGGGCATCCGCACGGCGACGAGCGCGCGCTCGCGGCGCGCCCGCTTGAGCTCCTCGAGCTGCGCCCGCGCGGCCGCGGTCGCTTCCGCTTCGCGGATCGTGTCGAGCTTCTTCGCGAGCTCCGAGTCGCCGACCTCGCGGCTCACGTTCACCTCCGCGACGAGCCTGTCGACGTAGGCGCGCACGTCCTCGAGCGCCTGGATGTCCGCCTCGGGCGAAAGGCCCTTCAGCGTCTCCTGGAGGCGAAGCCGCGCCTTCGCGTTCGCGATGCGCGCGAGGACGCGGTGCTTCTCGTCGCGGAGGCGCGCGACCTCCTGCTGGAACGCGATCAGGTTCTTCTTCGCCTGGTCGGCCTCGGCCGTGAGCTCGTCCAGGTCCTTGGTGACCCGGTCGACGTCGGCCTGCAGCGCCTCGCGCCGCACGAGGAGCGCGACCGCCGCCTCGTCCTGATCGCGGTCGACGGCGATCTCGAGCTGCCGCGAGATGAGCCGCAGCTCCTGCGTCTTGCCGTCGAGCTCCTTGGCGAGCTTGCTTCGCATGTAGATCACGCCCGCTGCCGCTTCGCGCAGCTGCCCGTACTGCTCGAGCCGCGCCTGGATCGCGGACTCGTACACGGCCGCGGGATTCTTGCGCTCGCGGTTTCCGAGCCAGTTCGCGAACGAGCCGCGAACCAGATTCACGAACCTCGAGAGGAACCTCATTTCCATTTCTCCTTTTCTAGCGCTCGGCCGCCTCGTCGACGGTGATGCCGAGCTCGCGCATCTTCTGCTGGAAGCTCTGGCGGTACATGCCGACCTCCTCCGCGGCGCGCGTGATGTTGCCGTGGTTCCGGCGGAGCGCGTCGAGGAGGAAGCGGCGCTCGAAGTCGCCGACGACGCGGTCCTTCGCCTCGCGAAAGCTGCGCGGCAGGCCGCCGGGCGCCTCGTCGGGCACGGTCGGCGGTCGGCCCGGCGCGGCGCTCGCGTGCGATTCGGCCACAGTGACCGAAGCGGCCCCGAGAGCGGCCATCTCGTCGGGGACGCCGTCGACCGCCAGCGTCCCGTGCGACGCCACCGCGACCGCGGCCGCGCCGCCGAACAGGTCAGCGACGGTGATCTCCGGCCCGGACGCGAGCAGGAGCGCCTGCTCGATCGCGCTCCGGAGCTCGCGGACGTTACCGCGCCAGGGATGCGTCAAGCATGCGCGCAGCGCGTCTCCCGAGAGCGCCAGCACCTCTCGCTTGAAGCGCTTGCCCGCCTCCTTCAGGAAGTGGTCGACGAGGAGCGGGATGTCCTCGCGCCGCTCCGCGAGCGCCGGGATCGCGACCTCCACGACCCGCAGCCGATAGTAGAGGTCCTCGCGGAATTTCCCCTGCTTCACCGCCTGCTCGAGGTCGTGGTTCGTCGCGGCGAGGAGCCGCACGTCGACCTTGATCGGGTGGTTGCCGCCGACGCGCTCGAACTCCTTCTCCTGGATCGCGCGCAGGAGCTTCGCCTGCGTCTCGAGCGGCATGTCGCCCACCTCGTCGAGGAAGAGCGTCCCGCCGTGCGCCGCCTCGAACTTGCCCTCGCGTCGGGCGATCGCGCCCGTGAACGCGCCCTTCTCGTGCCCGAAGAGCTCGCTCTCGACGAGCTCGCGCGACAGCGCCGCGCAGTTCATCTTGACGAACGGGCGCGACCGGCGCGGGCTCCGGTAGTGCAGCGCGTTCGCGACGAGCTCCTTCCCGGTTCCGCTGTCGCCGCGGATGAGCACGGTCACGTCGGTGTCGGCGATCTTGTCGATCGTCGCGAAGATGCGCTGCATCGCCGGGCTGCTGCCGACGATCTGCTCGAAGCCGTAGTTCGACTGGACCTGCTCGAGGAGCCGGCGGTGATCGCGCTTGAGGAGCGCCGTCTCCATCACCCGCCGGACGACCAGGCGGAGCTCGTCGTTGTCGAAGGGCTTCGGGAGGTAGTCGACGGCGCCGAGCTTCATCGCCTGCACGGCGACCTTCTCCGACCCGTACGCCGTGATCATCACGACCGCGAGATCCGGATCGACCTGGCGCGCGTGCTCGAGCACGTCGATGCCCGTGATTCCGCCGAGGCTCAGGTCGGTGACGACGACGTGGAAGCTCCCCGTGTCGATCTTCTGGATCGCCTCCTCGCCGCTGTAGGCGGTCTCGACCTGGTAGCCCTCCTTCGAGAGCAGGCCCTTCAGCGCGAGGACGAGAGCCTTCTCGTCGTCGACGACGAGAACTCTTCCGTGGACGTTTCCCGGCATGGTCTCAGTGCGGCAGCGGCAGGGTGATCACGAACTCGGTGCCGCGGCCCGGCTCGCTCACGACGTCGATCGTGCCGTCGTGCGCCTCGACGATCTTCTTCGAGATCGCCATCCCGAGGCCGGTGCCCTTCTCCTTGGTCGTGAAGAACGGGTTGAAGATGCGATCGATCTTTTCGGCGGGGATGCCGGCGCCGTTGTCGCAGACGCGGATCTTGGCGCGGTTCGGGATGCCGTTCTCGATGAAGAGCTCCACGCGGCGCTGCTCGGCGACCGGCTGGAGCGCGTCGATCGCGTTGTCGAGCACGTTGGCGAAGACCTGGCGGAGCTTCTCGCCGTCGGCGACGATCGTCGGCCCAGCGATGTAGTTGCGCGACACGGTGACCTTCGCCGCGTCGAGCTTGGCCTTGAGCTCCGTCAGCGCGGAGTCCACGACGCCCGCGAGGTTCACGGGTGCGAAGTGGAGGTCCTCCTCCTTCGCGTAGCGCAGGAGGTGCGAGATCGAGCGCTCGACACGGTCGAGCTCGTCGACCGCGACCTGCGCGTACTCCATGTTCTCGAGCGAGTGCGGGTCCTCGCCCATCTGCTGGACGAGGCTCTTGGCCGCCGCGATCGGGTTCCGGATCTCGTGCGCGATCGTCGCGGAGAGCTCGTCGATCGACGCCTGCTTCTCGGTGCGGACGGCCATCGTCTCGCGCCGCACCTCGCGCTCGATCGCGGGATCGAAGTACCGCTGCTTGAGAATGCGCGAGCCGAACACGGCCATCCAGTGCGAGAAGAGGCCGATGCCCCAGCCGAGCGCCGGCCAGAGGAACCACGGGTACCAGGTCGTGAAGACGTTCACGAGCGCCAGGAACGCGATCACGCCGAGGTACGACATCAGGTGCGCGTAGAAGCTCACCTCGGCGGCGGCGCGGCGGCGCGCGCGACGGAGGATCTGGTCCTCGCTCTTGCGATCGTCGGGCGCGGGCGGCGAAGCGGCGTCCCCGCTCGCCTTCGTCGACTTTGCGTCGCTCTTCCCTTCGCGCCCGCGGCCGTCGGCCTGCGCGGCTTGCGCCCCCGCCGGGCTCTCGGACGCGCCGTCCTTCGCGGACACGGTTTCCGCGCGCGGCTCGTCGAGCTCGTCGGGATCCGTCCACCACGGCTTCCCGCCGCACGGCCCGTGCGCCCACTGGCGTGCACGCCGGCGCTCCCGCCGCTCCCAGCGATCGTAGCGGCGCCCGGTCCGCTTCCCGTAGCGGTCCCAGTCGCGCTGGAGACGCTCCGACTCGCGGCGGAACTTCTCGGCCCAGTGCTGGTGCCACTCGTCGTGCCAGCTGCGGGCGTCCGAGCCGACGGCGCGGTGGCCCGCGTCGCGCCGGACGTCGTCGTCGAGCTGGTACGTCCGGCGGTAGTGGCGGAGGCGCTTCTTGTAGTGCAGCAGGAGCGCCAGCGCGATGATCAATCCGAGGATGGCCATCTCGTGAAGACTTCCTTGGGCCGGGGATTCCGCTCGACCCGCCGCGACCGTCGGTGCGACGCATGCGCACCCTCGACCGCGCCCGTCAACGCCCTCTGCCCGACCGCCCGGCGAGAGCGTACAGCAACCCCAGGGCCACCGGCAGCAGCGCGATTTTTCTGGGCTTTTCGGCAGCCCCGCAGTCGGCGCGCTGCGCTCGCGGCGGGCCTCGCGCAGGCCGGCGGCTGCGCTCGCGACGAATGCCGGCGCGGCTCGCCCCGGCGCGGCGTTCGTGACAGCAATCGTCGCATGTCGTCCGAGCGACAGCGGAAGCGCGTCAACTTCGGGACCGGGACGACGTGGGAGCCCATCGTCGGCTACTCGCGCGCGGTCCGCGTCGGCGATCGCGTGTGGGTCGCCGGGACGACGGCGACGGCGCCCGACGGGACGATCGTCGGGGTCGGCGACGCGCGCGCCCAGACGATCCAGGTGCTCCGGAACATCCAGTCTGCGCTGGAGCGGGCCGGGGCGCGGCTCGAGGACGTCGTCCGGACGCGCATGTTCGTGACCGACATCGCGCGCTGGGAGGAGATCGGCCGCGCGCACGGCGAGTTCTTCGGCGCGATCCGACCGGTCACGACCATGGTTCAGGTCGTGCAGCTCATCTCGCCGGAGATGCTGGTCGAGATCGAGGCCGAAGCGGTGATCGAAGCTTGATCCGCCGCGACGCGCCGCGAGACGACCTGGCGCAAGGCGACGTGCTGTAAATCGAGCCCGGCGGTATCCCGACGTTTGTAGATTGCACGTCCTTTCGTCGCGCGTGACGCGCTTGCGCCGCGCGCCGCCGTTGGCGGAGGCGGCGTCGACCGGACGCTCCGCGCTCGCCCGCCCTGCGTTTTGCGCGACGGCCGCGCCGGCCGCCGTCGGTGCGCGCGTCTGGCGACCGCACCGGCACCACCGTTGCAGCGTGGCGACCGCAGCCGGTCTCGATCGCGGAGCGGGTCCGGCCGCGTCGTGCGGTCACACCGCGAAGGAAGGCGAAGTATGGAACAGGCGATGGAGACCGGCAGCGGCACGGCGTCCCTGGGCAGCGGCTCCGATCCGGAGACGATGCGCACGCCGCGCTCGGGCGACGGCTCGCGGGCCAACGGATCGGGAGCGACCGCCGGGCAGGGCGGGATGGAGGAGCGGCTCGCGCGTGCGCTCGGATGGCTCAGCGTCGGCCTCGGGGCGCTCGAAGCGGCGGCACCGCGCGGCCTCGCGCGCCTGATCGGCGCCCCGGAGCGACCGGGTCTCATTCGAACGATGGGGCTCCGCGAGCTCGCGAGCGGCGTCGGCATCCTGCGCGGGAACCGCCCCACCGGCTGGGTGTGGTCGCGCGTCGCCGGCGACGCGATCGACCTGGCCCTCCTCGGCGCCGCGTTCCGGTCGCCGTGGTCGCGTCCCGGCCGGATCGCCGCCGCGGCCGCGGCCGTGACCGGCGTGACGATCCTCGACGTGCTGTGCGGGCGCGAGCTCGCTCGCCAGGACGGCACCGCGGAGGAAGCGGCCGCCGGAGCGATCTCCGTCGAGCGAAGCCTCCTCGTGAGCCGCCCGCCGGAGGAGGTCTACCGCTTCTGGCGCGACTTCGAGAAGCTGCCCACGTTCATGCGCCATCTGCGCTCGGTGCAGGTCATGGACGGGACGCGCTCGCACTGGGTCGCGACCGGCCCCGCGGGCACGTCGGTCGAGTGGGACGCGGAGATCGTCGAGGACGTCCCGAACCAGCTCATCGCGTGGCGCTCGGTCGGAGGATCGGACGTCGCGAACTCGGGACGTGTCCGGTTCGAGCGGGCGCCCGGAAAGCGCGGCACGATGGTCCGCGTCGAGATCGAGTACCGGCCGCTCGGCGGCGCGGTCGGATCCGCGGTCGCGAAGGTCTTCGGCGAGGAGCCCACGCAGCAGGTGACCGAGGACCTGCGGCGCTTCCGGCAGGTGATCGAGACCGGCGAGACCGCGACCGCCGCCGGACCCTCGGGCCCCGGGGCACGATCGCTTCGCTCCCGAGCGTGAGGAGAAGCCGATGAAAGCGACTTGCTGGTACGGAAAGCAGGACGTCCGGGTCGAGGACGTCCCCGATCCCGAGATCGCGCGCCCGCACGATGCGATCGTGCGCATCACGACGACGGCGATCTGCGGGTCGGACCTGCACCTCTACAACGCCTTCGTGCCGACGATGGAGACGGGCGACATCCTCGGACACGAGTTCATGGGCGAGGTGGTGGAGGTCGGGAGCGCGGTGCAGAAGCTCGAGGTCGGCGACCGCGTCGTCGTCCCGTTCCCGATCGCGTGCGGGCAGTGCTTCTTCTGCCGCGAGGAGATGTACTCGCTCTGCGAGAACACGAACCCGAACGCGTGGATGGCCGAGAAGCTCTGGGGCCACTCGCCGGCGGGCATCTTCGGGTACTCGCACATGCTGGGCGGGTACGCGGGCGGGCAGGCCGAGTACGCGCGGGTCCCGTTCGCGGACGTCGGCCCGATCAAGATCTCGAACGGCCTCTCCGACGAGCAGGTGCTCTTCCTCTCCGACATCTTCCCGACCGGCTACATGGCGGCCGAGGCCTGCGACATCGGCCCGGACGACACCGTGGCCGTCTGGGGATGCGGCCCGGTCGGCCTGTTCGCGATCAAGAGCGCGTTCCTGCTCGGTGCGGCGCGCGTCATCGCGATCGACCGGTTCCCGGATCGCCTCCGCATGGCGCGCGAGCAGTGCGGCGCCGAGACGATCGACTACGAGGAGACCGACGTCTACGACGCGCTCCAGCAGATGACCGGCGGCATCGGGCCCGACGCCTGCATCGACGCCGTCGGCCTCGAAGGCCACATGCCGGGCATCCTCGGGCTTTACGACCGCGCGAAGCAGGCGATGATGCTCGAGACCGATCGACCCGTCGCGCTCCGCCAGGCGATCCTCGCCTGCCGAAAGGGCGGAACCGTCTCGATCCCGGGCGTCTACGGCGGGTTCCTCGACAAGGTCCCGTTCGGCGCACTCATGAACAAGGCCCTCACCATCAAGACGGGGCAGACCCACGTCCACAGGTACCTGGCCCCGCTCCTCCACCGCATCGAGAACGGCGAGATCGACCCGAGCTTCGTGATCACCGACCGCCTCCCCCTCAGCCAGGCCGCCGAAGGCTACGCCCGTTTCGTCGCCAAGGAGAACGACTGCATCAAGGTCGTCCTGAAGCCGTAGCAGCCGCGCTGCCATCAGTAGCGGACGCTGGCGTCAGTACGGACGCTGCCATCGGTAGCGGCCGCACTGCCGCAGCGACGCGCGGCGAGCCGCGCGAGCGGCCACCGGCACAGCGCGCCGTCGGCAACCCGGCCGCACGCCACGTGGTGCGTGCGGCGAGGGCGGTGCGTGAGCGAGCACCGGCAGCGACGTTGGAGGAGGCGCCCTTCCTCAATCCATGAGAAAACAAGAGGGCGCCTCCGACAGGAGCGCCGGGCTCGCTCACGCACCGCCCCCGCCGCGCACGACCGTCGCCGCTCGCGCGCGTCGCCACTCGCGCGCACGACCGTCGCCGCTCGCGTGAAGGCGTCACCGTCGCCGGTTGCGGCTTCGCCCGACCTGCGGCAAGCAGGGCACAACGCAGCTCAGCGCGAGACGCGCGAGGAGGTGCCCATGTCCAATCCGGAAGGCGGCCCCCCAGAGGACAACATCGCTCCGCTCATGGTCATGCTGAGCGGCGCGCTGCTCGCGATCATGGTGATCGCTTACTTCGTGGCTTGACGGAGAACCGCTCTCTCGAAGCTCAGAATGCGGAGGCGGACGGCGCCGCGCGAGCGACGTCCGCCCGCCACCGCTCGATGACCGACGATCGCGTCAATCGTCGTCGGACGTGACCGTCTCGGACCGCCGCTGGACGGTCGTCTCGGTCTGCGGGCGGGGCTGCTGCACCGTCCGCTCCTGATACGTGCGCTGCTCGTAGTTGCCGGACGAACCCTGCACCTCCGTCCGCTTCTCGACGGTACTCTTGTGCGTCACCGGCGGCGGCGGAGGCGCTTCCACCCGGTACGACTCCGAGCGGTACGTCTGGCTCGTCTCCACCTCGGCGGCGAATGCCGCACCGGCGAGCCCGAACGTCAATGCCAGGGGTACTGCAAGTAGGCTACGCACCATCTCAGTCGTCCTCGTCGTGGTGGCGCTCGATGACCGTGGTGCTGCTGGTCACCGGCGGCGCCGCTCGATAGACCTCCGTGTCGCGCCGCACGACCGTGTGGCGATCGTCGCCACAGCCCGCGGTCAGGGCGAGAACGAACAGGCTCCCCGCTGCTGCCCAAAGGACCTGGTTCCGCATGGGTTTCCTCCTTTCGTCGAAACCGACAGCGCGGTTGATTGCAGGGGACATGCCAGGACGCGGCCGCTCGCGACGTGATGCGCGACGTCGAATCCGCGTGGAACGACGCCGCTTCCGCCGCGACGCGACCGGTCATCGGCACGCGACCCTGTAATTCTTGCCGAAGGCGCGTGAAAAACCCTACGGGAGAGCCCGATCCCCGCGATCCGCGCGACGCGGCACCGGGTGCGACCCGTGGGCCGCGCCGGGACTGCCGGCGAGCGCGGCGAGCCGTGGTCGACAGCGGTTGTCGCCGGGCGCGCGTAGCATCGTCCCGAGCCTCGAGCTCGCGGTGCGCGTTCGCGGGCGCCTTGCGCCCGGTTCGCCTTCCGTGTCTGGATCGCGTCCCACCGAAGAATGCTGACCGTCTGGCAGAGCAACCGCCTCGAGCGCCTCGCCGATCGCCTGGCGGGCGTGGTGCAGGATCGGGCTCTGTCGCCGCTCACGGCCGAGATCGTCGTCGTCCAGAACGCCGGCATGAAGCGCTGGCTCGCGCTCGAGCTCGCGGGCCGGCTCGGAGTCTGCGCGCACGTCTCCTTCCCGCTGCCCGCCGAGCTCGTCTGGCAGGCATTCCGGGCGGTCGTCGCCGGGGTTCCGGCAGCGCCGGCGGTCGAAGCCGGCGTCGCCACGTGGCGGCTCATGGCCATCCTCGCCCGACTCGAGCCGCAGGCGCGCTTCGGGCCGCTCCGGCGCTATCTCGGCGCGGATGCGAGCGACGACGCGCGCGCCTTCGAGCTCGCCCGACGCATCGCCGACGTCTTCGCACAGTACCTCGTTTTCCGACCGGACTGGGTGCGCGCGTGGGAGGAAGAGGAGACCGCCCCGCTCGCGAACGCCGAAGCGCGCGTCGACGAGGCGTGGCAGGCGGAGCTCTGGCGGAGACTCGTCCCGCCGGCGGAGCGCGATCACCACTTCGCGCGCGTGCGCGAGCGCTTCCACGCCCGGCTTCGTGCCGAGGAGCGCGCCGCGGACGGCGCATCCGCGGCACCGGATGCCCGGTCGCGCGCGCAGCTCGAGCTCTTCAGGCCGCGCTCCACGCCGCGCCCGCGCGAGCGCGGCGATCGCCCGGCGCGGCGCGCCGATCTGCCGACGCGCATCTCGCTCTTCGGCATCCCGGCGCTTCCGCCGGCGATCCTCGAGGCGTTCCAGCACCTCGGCCGCCGGACCGACGTGCACCTCTTCCTCTTGAACCCGTCGCGCGCGTACTGGTTCGACATCCGGACGCACCGCGAGCAGCTCCGCGAAGCGGAGCGCGCCCACCCGCTCGATCCCGCCCTCCTCCACCGCGAGGTCGGAAACTCGCTGCTCGCCTCGCTCGGAAAGCAGTCGCGCGACTTCATCGCGTCGCTCCTCGCCGACGACGGCGAGCACGTCCGGCACGAGGAGCTCTTCGAGGTCCCGGGAGCGGACGCGGGGCGCGAGCCCACGCTGCTCGAATCCCTGCAGCGCGACATCCTCGATCTCCGCGAGCGCGGCGAAGCGCGCCGGAGCGACGCGGACGAGGATCGCTTTCCGCCGCCGTCCGCGATCCCCCCCGACGACGGCTCCCTCCAGGTCCACGTCTGCCACGGCGCGATGCGCGAGGTCGAAGTCCTGCACGACCGCCTCCTCGCGCTCTTCGACGCGCACCCCGACCTCGAGCCCTCCGACGTCGTCGTCATGACGCCGGACATCGAGCGGTACGCGCCGTGCATCGAGGCGGTCTTCGCGACCGCGCCGGACGCCCGGCGCATCCCGTACTCGATCGCCGATCGGAGCCTCGCCGCGGAGGCGCCGCTCGTCGCCGCGTTCCTCGCGATCCTCGATCTCCCGGCTAGCCGCTACGACGCGAACCGCATCCTCGACCTGCTCGAGGTCGCGGCGATCCGGCGCCGTTTCGACTTCAGCCCGGACCAGGTGGAGCTCGTGCAGCGGTGGGTGCGCGACACTCGCATCCGCTGGGGGGTCGACGAGCACACGCGCGAGCGCCTCTCTCTCCCGGCGACGCGCGAGCATACCTGGCGCTTCGGCCTCGATCGCCTGCTCCTCGGCTACGCCATGGCGGGCGGCGGCGCCGCCCTGTGCGAGGGCATCCTGCCCTACGACGACGTCGAGGGCGCGGAGGCCCGAACCGTCGGGCGCCTCTCCGCGCTGACCGACCTGCTCTTCGACCTCGAGCGCGCGCTCGCCGAGCCGCGGCCGCCGGAGGAGTGGAGCGACGCCCTCGCCGAGCTCCTGGACCGCGCGTTCCTCGCGGACGACGCCGAGGAGCCCGCGCTCGAGTCGATCCGCCGAGCGCTCGCGTCGCTCGCCGAGTCGGCGCGCGCGGCGTCGTTCCGCGACCCGGTCTCGCTCGACGTCGTCAAGCAATACCTCGCGCGCGAGCTCGCCACTCCGGCGGGCGCCGGCCGATTTCTCGCCGGCCGGCTGACCTTCTGCGCGATGGTCCCCATGCGGAGCATCCCGTTCGAGGTCGTGTGCCTGATCGGGATGAACGACGGGGCGTTTCCGCGGTCGCACCGGCCGCCCGGCTTCGACCTGATCGCGCGCGCGCCGCGCCACGGCGACCGCTCGCGCCGCGACGACGACCGCTACCTGTTCCTCGAAGCTCTCCTGTCCGCGCGGCGCTGCTTCTATGCGAGCTACGTCGGGCGCAGCATCCGCGACAACAGCGAGATCCCGCCGTCCGTGCTCGTGACCGAGCTGCTCGAAGCGGTGACGCGCGGCTTCGTCGTCGCGGGCGACGAGGGGCTGCCCGCCGAAGAGCGGGCGCGACGCACGCTCGCGCACTTCGTCACCGAGCACCCGCTGCAGGCGTTCAGCCGGCGCTACTTCGAGGGCGATCCGAAGCTGTTCAGCTATGCCGGCGAGCTCTGCGACGCAGCCGAGATCGCGGCCGCCGGCACGCGCGCGCCGGCGCCGCTCGTCACGGGGGCGCTTCCCGAGCCGCGCGAGGACTGGCGCCGGGTCGACGTCGAGTCCTTCGCGCGCTTCTTCCAGAGCCCCGTGCGCGCGTTCCTCGAGAGCCGGTTCGCGATCCGCCTGCGGGACGCGCGCGGCCTCGTCGAGAGCAGCGAGCCGTTCGCCCTCGTCGGGCTCGACGCGTACCGGCTGCGCGACGAAGTGCGCGAGCTGCTCGAGCGCGGCGAGCCGCGCGACGCGATCCTCCGCCTCCTGCGCGCGAAGTCGAGCCTTCCCCATCGCGGGCTCGGCGAAGCCGCTTTCGACGAGATCTTCGGCGAGAGCGCCGACTACGTGCGCCGGCTGCGCGCGGTGTCGCCATCCGATGCGACCGCACGCGCGGTCGTCGATCCGCTCGCCGCCGGTCCGCTCGAGCTGTTCGGAACGCTCGCCGGCTTGTCGCGCGCGGGGCGCGTCGACGGACGGCCCGCGAGCGTCAAGTCGAACGACCGGATCAAGGCGTGGGTGCGCCACCTGGTGCTCTGCGCGCTCTCGGATCGCGGGCGACTCCCGGACGGCGTCCCGCCGCGCTCGCTCTACGTCGGCACCGACGCGACGATCGCGTTCCGGCCGGTCCGCGAGGCGGGCGATCGCTTGCGCGAGCTCGCGGAGATCTACCGGCGCGGCCTGTGCGAGCCGCTGCCCTTCTTCCCGAACGCCGCGACCGCCTACGTCGCCGCGGGGGCACGGGGCGAGAACGCGCTCGCCGCCGCGCGCAATGCCTGGCGAGGGAATGGAGAGGCATTCGCCGAGAGCAACGATCCGTACGTCGAGCTCGCCTTCCGCGACACCGATCCGATCGGAGAAGCGTTCGCCGAGCTCGCGCGCGCGATCTGGGCGCCGCTCGACGAGCACGCGGAGGAGGTCCCTTGACGCCCGCGACGCCCTCCCGTCCTCCTGCCCGGCGAGCGCCCGAGCGACTCGACGTCGCGCGCGCGCCGCTCGCCGGCGCGGGCACGATCGAGGCGAGCGCGGGCACCGGCAAGACCCACACGATCACGCGCCTCTATCTCCGTCTCGTCGTCGAGCGCGCGATCCCGGTCGAGCGCCTCCTCGTCGTCACGTACACCGTCGCCGCGACCGAGGAGCTCCGGACGCGCATCCGGTCCGAGCTCGCGACCGCCCGCGCGCGCCTCGCGTCCGGCTCGCTCGGCGATGAGGTGCTCGCGGAGGCGGTGCGCCGCGCAGGCGCGGGGCCGGCGCTCGAGCGGGTCGCGAGCGCGCTCCGCGGCTTCGACGAGGCGGCCATCTTCACGATCCACGGGTTCTGCCAGCGCGTCCTCGCGGAAAAGGCGTTCGAGAGCGGCATGCCGTTCGACACCGAGCTCGTGCCCGACGAGTCGGAGATGCTCGAGGAGATCGCGCAGGACTTCTGGCGCACGCGCGTCTACGACGCGCCGCCGCTCCTGATCGCGCGCCTCCTCGCGCGCGGCGAGACGCCGAGCACGCTGCTGGAGTCGGTGCGGTCGTTCGTCGGGAAGCCGTACCTCCGCTGCATCGGCGTGCCGGCGGTCGACGCAGCGGATGTCCGGCGACTCGAAGCCGACCTCGCGGACGCGCACGCCCGCGCGCGCGACCTCTGGCTCGACGAGCACGAGGCGGTGCGCCGGCTGGTCTCCGATCCCGTCCGGCTGAACCAGCAATCGTACGCTCCGTCCAAGATCGCGACGTGCCTGCGCGACGTCGCCGCCGCGTTGGAGTCGGACCGGCCGGTCGGCGATCTCCCGCCTGCGCTCACTCGGCTCACGCCGGCCGCCCTCGAGAAGGGGACCAAGCGCGGGCAGTCGACGCCCGTGCACCCCTTCTTCGACGCGTGCGGGCAGCTCGTGGCGCTCGCGGAGGCGCTGTCGACCGCGCACGCGGCCGCCGTCCAGCGACTCCGCGCCGACCTCCTCGACTCCTTTCGGCGCGAGCTCGCGCTCCGAAAGCAGCGCCTCCGGACGCGCTCCTACGACGACCTCCTCCTCGACCTCGCCGCCGCCCTCGAGCGCGATCGCGACGGCCGGCTCGCGGCCGCCATCCGCGACCGCTACCGCGCCGCGCTGATCGACGAGTTCCAGGACACCGACCCGATCCAGTACCGCATCTTCCGCGACGTGTACGGCGGCTCCGACCTGCCGGTCTTCTTCGTCGGCGATCCCAAGCAGGCGATCTACAGCTTCCGCGGGGCCGACATCTTCGCGTACCTCGACGCGTGCGACGACAGCGCGCGGCGCTACCGCCTCGAGACGAACTGGCGGTCGGACCCGGGGCTCGTGACCGCCGTGAACGCGATCTTCTCCCGCGCCCCGCGCCCGCTGCTCTTCGACGCGATCGGCTTCCAGCCGACGGTGCCGGCGGAGCGGGATCGCGAGCGGCTCGAGATCGCTGGCGATCCCGAGGAGCCGTTCCGGCTGGTGCTCGTGCCGCGCGACGCCCCGGGCTCGGCGCCCGGCGAGCGCGCGTCGCCCTCGAACGGGACGAGGCCGCTGCCCAAGGGCCGCGCGCGCGAGATCGTTGCGCGTGCGACCGCGTGCGAGGTCGCGCGCCTCCTGGGCCTCGCCGAGCGCGGCCACGCGCGCATCGGAGACCGCGCGCTCTCGGGCGGCGACATCGCCGTGCTCGTCCGGACCAACGACGAGGCGAAGCTCGTCCGGCGCGAGCTGCTGCGCCTCCGAGTGCCGAGCGTCGAGCAGGCGATGGAGAGCGTCTTCGCGACGCGCGAGGCGCAGGAGCTCGAGCGGGTGCTGAGGGCGATCGCCGCACCGGGCGACGAGTCGCTCGTGCGCGCCGCACTCGCGACCGAGCTCGTCGGCGCGAGCGGCGCCGACCTGCACCGGATGCAGGAGCCGGGACACGAGGCCGAGTGGGAGGACCGCGCGGAGCGCATGCGCGCGTACCACGCGCGCTGGAGCGGCTTCGGCTTCGTGCGCATGTTTCGCGAGATGCTCGACGCGGAAGGCGTCGCGCGCCGGCTCCTGCCGTACGCGGACGGCGATCGCCGCCTGACGAACCTCGTGCACCTCGGCGAGCTCCTCGCCGACGCCGAGGAGCGCGGCCGCCTCGGGATGGAGAGCCTGGTGCGCTGGCTCGTCGACCGCCGGCGCTCCGCCGCCGCCCGCAGGCACGAGACGGTCGAGGAGCAGCAGCTCCGGCTCGAGAGCGACGACGAGCTCGTGAAGATCGTCACCGTGCACAAGAGCAAGGGCCTGCAGTACGAGATCGTGCTGTGCCCGTTCCTGTGGGACGGGCGCGTCTACTCGCTCGATTCCGAGACGCGCGATCGCCCTTTCCTCTTCCACGATCCCGAGGACGGCGCCGCGGTCCTGGACCTCGGCTCCGAGGACCGGGAAGAGCTGCGGCGGCACGCGGTACGCGAGGAGGTCGCGGAGAAGCTGCGCCTCCTCTACGTCGCGTTGACGCGGGCACGGCACCGCTGCGTCCTCTACTGGGGTGCGATCAACGAAGCCGGCACGTCGGCTCCGGCATGGCTTCTCCATCGCGGTGCGCTCCCGGACGGCGCGACGATCGACGACGTCGCGCGCCGCTTCCAAACCCTCTCCGACGCCGACCTCGCCGCCGACGTGCGCGCGCTCGTCGACGCCGCGGCGGGGACGATCCTCCTCGAAGGTCTTCCGGCCCCGACGGCGTCCGCGCCGGAGCGCCCGCGCTCGACCGGACCGCCGCTGCGCGCGCGCTCGCTCGCGCGGCCCGTGCGCGAGGGATTCCGGATCGCGAGCTTCTCCCTGCTGCACGGCCTCGGCGACGGCGGCCTCGCGCTCGACGCGGACGCCCCCGACCACGACGCGTCGGGCGCGGCGGTCCGGCCCGAGCTCACCCTCCCGGGCGCGGCGACGATCTTCGACTTCCCGCGCGGCCTCCGTGCCGGTCGCTGCCTGCACGAGGTGTTCGAGGAGCTCGACTTCCGCGCCGTCGCGGACGGATCTCCGGGCGAGCGCATGGCGGCGATCGCGCCTGTGGTCGAGCGCGCGCTCGCCGCGCATCGCCTGGACGCGGGCTGGCGGGACGCCGTCGCGGCCGCGGTCGACCGCGCGCTCATCGCGCGGCTCGATCCCGCGGGGCAGGTCCGCCTTGCCGGCCTCGCGCCCGCGAGCTGCGCGCGCGAGCTCGAGTTCTACTACCCGGTCGCCGACCTGAGCGACGTCGCGCTGCGGAGAGCGCTCCTGGACCACGGCGTCGCCGGCGGCCGCTTCGATCGCGAGATCGCGGCGCTCTCGTTCGGACGCATCCGCGGGTTCATGAAGGGCTTCGTCGACCTCGTCTTCGAATCCGGCGGCCGCTACTACGTGCTCGACTACAAATCGAACCATCTCGGCGGCTCCTCCGACGACTACGACGGCGATCGCGTCGCCGTGGCGATGGCGCGCGGCGGCTACTTCCTGCAGTACCTGATCTACGTCCTGACGCTGCACCGGCTGCTCGCGCTCCGCCTGCCGGGCTACGATCCCGCGCAGCATCTCGGCGGCGTCTTCTACGCGTTCGTCCGCGGGATGGATCCGGACGCGGCGCCGGGCTGGGCCGTCTTCCACGATCGCCCGTCGCCGGACCTCGTCGCCGCGCTCGACCAGCTCGTCGCACGGGGGCGCGACGGCGCGGCGAGCGGCGGAGAGGCAGTCGCGCGGCGGGCCGGCGCGCGGCGGGCTCGGCGAAACGACCCGGCGGAGGGCGCATGAGCGGCCCGGACGCCGCCGCGACGCTCGATCGCCTCGACGCGCTCTGCCGGCTCGGCGTGATCTCCGAGCTCGACGTCGCTTTCGCGCGCTTCGCCGGCCGGCTCGCGCATTCGGGCGCGAGCGAGGTCGCGCTCGCCGCGTGCCTCGCGAGCGCGGCCCTCGCCGAGGGATGCGTCTGCGCGGACCTCGCGCGCGTCGCTGGAACGCGCCCTTTCCGGCCGAGCGACGACGCCGCGCCCGCGCCGACGGCGCCCGACATCGCGACCTGGCGCGCCGCGCTCCGCGCGTCGGGCGTCGTCGCGTCCCCCGGAGGTGCGGCGCCGCTCGTCCTCGACGATCGCGATCGCCTCTACCTCCACCGCTACTGGACGTACGAGCGCGAGATCGCGCTCGACCTGCGCGATCGCGCGCGTGCGCCGGTCGACGCGGTCGACGAAGCCCTCCTCCGCCGCGGCCTCGATGCGATCTTCGGCCGGCACGACGCACGCCGCGAAGGCGACGGCGAGCCCGACTGGCAGCGCGTCGCCGCGGCGACGGCGGTCCTCCGGCGCCTCTGCGTCGTCTCGGGCGGCCCCGGGACGGGAAAGACGACGACGGTCGTCCGGATCCTCGCCCTCCTCGCCGAGCAGGCGCTCGCGGGGGGCGCGCGATCCCGCGACGTCGCTGCTCTTGCGCCGCGCGTCCGCCTCACCGCACCGACCGGAAAGGCCGCCGCCCGCCTCCAGGAGGCGGTCCGTCAAGCCAAGGCCGAGCTGTCGCGCCGCGTCCCGGCCTCGGTCCTCGCCGCCATCCCGGAGGAGGCCTCGACCATCCACCGCCTCCTCGACCCGCGCGTGGGCTCCGTCTCGTTCCGCCACGACCGCGCGAATCCGCTCGCGGTCGACGTGCTGGTCGTCGACGAGGCCTCGATGGTGGACGTCGCCCTCATGGCGAAGCTCCTGCGCGCCCTGCCGGCTGCGGCGAAGCTCGTCCTGGTCGGCGACAAGGACCAGCTCGCGTCGGTCGAGGCGGGCGCCGTCCTGGGGGACGTCTGCGGACCCGTGCCGGGCTTCTCGCCCGAGTTCGGAGAGACGGTCGCTCGCGTCACCGGCGAGCCCGTTGCGGACGCCGCCGACCGCGCCGGCGCGACTGCTTCCGCCGACGAGAAGCCGGGAGCGCCGGCGACGCGCTCGCCGCTCCGCGATTGCGTCGTCGCGCTCCGGCGAAGCCATCGCTTCCGCGGGGAGAGCGGCATCGGCGCGCTCGCGAGCGAGGTGCGCGCCGGCCGCGGCGAGGACGCGCTCTCGCTGCTCGAGAGCGGTCGCTTCGCCGACCTCTCGTGGCGACCGCTCGACCGAGCGGCGGCGCTCCGCCCGGCCCTCGCGGAGGTCGTGGTCGACGGCTATCGCGAGCTCTTCGAGCTCGTTCGCGCGGGCGCTCCTCCGGCCGCCGTGTTCGCCGCGTTCGGGCGCTTCCGGGTCCTCTGTGCGATGCGGCAGGGCGGTGCCGGGGTCGGGGCGGTGAACGAAGCGATCGCCGCGATCCTCGAGGCAGAGGGCCTGATCGAGCGGACCGGCGACTGGTACGCGGGCCGGCCGGTCATGATCACGCGCAACGACTATCGCCTCCGGCTCTTCAACGGCGACGTCGGCGTCGCGCTCGTCGGCGCGGACGGTCGGCTGCGCGTCCACTTCGAGGACGCCGACGGCGGCACGCACGCCCTCCCCCCGGTCCGCCTCCCGGCGCACGAGACCGTCTTCGCGATGACGATCCACAAGAGCCAGGGATCGGAGTTCGAGCACGCGGTCGTCGTGCTGCCGCCCGAGGGCGCGCGCATCGTGGGACGCGAGCTCCTCTATACCGGCATCACCCGCGCCCGCCGGTCGCTCGCGATCTGGGGCCGCCGCGACACCTTTCTCGAGGCCGTCGCCCAGCCCCTCGCCCGCGCCTCCGGCCTCCGCGACGCGCTTTGGGGCGCTGACTGACCTACGAAACCATCTCCACGACCGAGTCGCCTTGGTGGCGGAGGACGAAGCGGGTGTCGTCCACGAGCTTTCGCTTCGCCGCTCGCTCGATCACGAAGTTCCCGAGGTAGAGGACGTCCATCTCGGAGCGCGTGAACGTGTTGAACGCGTTCAGCGGGGTCTCGACGATCGGCTCGCCCTTCAGGTTGAAGCTCGTGTTGAGGACGACCGGGACGCCGGTCGCCTCGCCGAAGAGCTCGATCATGCGGTGGTACGCGGGATTCGTCTCCCGGATCACGGTCTGGAGCCGGCCGGAGCCGTCGACGTGGGTGATCGCCGGGATGACGTCGCGCTTCTCCTCCTTCACCGGCACGACGTAGAGCATGAAGCGCGCGGGGAGGTGCTCGAGCGCATCGGGCAGCTCGAAGTACTCCTCGCAGCGCTCGCCGAGGACGCTCGGCGCGAACGGCCGGAAGGCCTCGCGGAACTTGATCTTCGCGTTCACGACGTCCTTCATCTCGGCGCGGCGCGGGTCGGCGATGATCGAGCGCGCGCCCAGCGCGCGCGGTCCCCACTCGAAGCGGCCGCGGTACCAGCCGCACACCTTGCCCGCCGTGAGGTCGTCCACGACGCGCGCGAAGAACCGCTCGTCGTCCTCGATGTGCACGTAGGCGAGCCCGTGCTCGCCGAGGAAGTCGCCGATCTCGGACTCCGAGTACTCGCTGCCGAGGTACGCATGGCCGAGCGCGCCGACGCGCGGCTTGCCGAGGAGATGATGGTAGGCCCAGAGCGCGGCGCCGATCGCGCCGCCGTCGTCGCCCGGGCCGGGCGGGATGTAGATCCGCTCGAAGCCGGCGTCGCGCAGGATCTTCGCGTTGGCGACCGAGTTCAGCGCGACGCCGCCCGCCATGCAGAGGTTCTTGAGGCCCGTCCGCCGCTGCAGGCCGGCCGCGAGCGCGATCATCACCTCCTCGGTCACCGCCTGGATGGACGACGCGACGTCGCAGTAGAACGGATCGAGCGACTTGTCGCCGAGCGCGGGATCGCGCGGCGGCCGCCCCATCACCTCCGAGAACTTGGGCGCGAGCGTGGTGTCGGGCGAGTAGTGGAAGGCGAAGTGATCCAGGTCGAGCCAGTAGGAGCCGTCGGCTCCGATCTTGATCATCTTCTTGACGCGGTCGACGTAGCGCGGCTGCCCGTAGGGCGCCATGCCCATGAGCTTGTACTCGCCTTCGTTCACCTCGAAGCCGCAGTAGGCGGTGAACGCCGAGTAGAGCAGCCCGAGCGAATGCGGGAATCGGCTCTCCTGCTCGATCGCGATCTGCGTGCCGCGCCCGACCCCGACCGTCCCGGTCGTCCACTCGCCGGCGCCGTCGACCGTCAGGATCGCGGCCTCGTCGAACGGCGAGCAGAAGAAGGTCGCGGCCGCGTGCGACATGTGGTGCTCGCAGAAGAGGATCTTCCGGGGCTCGACCCCGAGCCGGTCGCGGATGAGCGGCTTGATCCAGAGCTTGTCGGTCACCCAGCGCCGCATCGACTCGCGGAAGACGCGGTGCGACCGCGGAAAGGTCGCGAACGCGGTCGTCAGGAGCCGCTCGAACTTGACGAACGGCTTCTCGTAGAAGACCACTTGGTCGACCTCGTGGATCGAGATCCCGGCCTTCCGGAGGCAGAAGTCGATCGCGAGGGCCGGGAAGCCGTTGTCGTGCTTCTTGCGCGAGAACCGCTCCTCGGCGCCGGCCGCCACGACCACGCCGTCCCGGATCAACGCCGCCGCGCTGTCGTGGTAGTAAAAGGATAGACCGAGGACGTACATTCGGAGCTTCGCCGCGGCGGGCGGCGCCGGCGGCCGCGACGCTCGACCGGATCGGACGATACCGGAGGCGGCTTTACCCAACAACCGACGCCCGCCGCGACGTCGCGGTCGAAACGATCGGGCGAGCGCGAGCCCTCGCTGCTTGCGAAAGCGGCGCACGAGAAAGTGGCTTGCGAGCCGCGACCCGGCTCGCTCATAGTGCGCGGCTGATGAACGGGCGCCCCGATCGGCACGTCGCCTTCTCGTCGCCCGGTCGTCCGGCGCTCGACACCGACGTGCTGCCGTGGAACCATCGCGACCCGCGGCGAGGCCGGATTGCCTCGCTGCGATCATCGCGCGCTCGCTCGTCGCGAGCACCATCAGGAGGATGATCGCCGGCTCCGCCGGCCGGGGCGCGACCCGCCTCGAGCCGGACGGAGGGCTCTTTCAGAGAGGACGTTGGAGGGAAGGCTACGCTCTCGACGCCCCGGGAGAACATGGAGTCGATGAAGCCCACAACTCGAGCTTGGATCCTGTCCGCCGCCGCCGTGTCGCTGCTCATCGCGTCACCGGGTGCCGCGCTCGCCGGACTCGCGCAGTCGGCCTGGCCGTGCTTCGGCCACGACGCGCAGCACACCGGTCGGAGCGAGTTCGCCGGCCCGTCGAACCCGCGCGTCCTCTGGAAGTACAAGTCGAAGAACCGGCTCGTGAGCACGCCTTCGGTCGCTCCGCTCGAGGCGGGCCAGACGCTCGGCGACGTGTACCTCGGCCACAGCCACTACCCGCTCTGCAGGATCGACGCGAACGACGGCTCGCAGCTGTGGTGCACGACCGACAACACCGGCACGTTTGCGGACCGGTCGTCGCCGGCGGTCGGTGACGACGGCTCGGTCTACATCGGCGGTCGCGACAACGACCTCTGGTGGGCGCGGGCGACGGACGGGCATGTGTTCGACACGTTCCACATCCACACCGACGGCGACGTCTCGACCTCGCCGATGATCGCCACCACGGCCGGCCACGACCTCATCCTGATGGGCTCGAACTCGTTGAGCGCCGGCTTCTTCTACGGGATGCGCCAGGCGCCCGGCCCGCTCCTCGCCGACCAGTGGCTGAACGTGCTCGGCGGCGGCCTCGCCAACGTGTCGCCGGCGCTGAGCCAAGACGGACAGGTCGTCTACGTCAGCAGCGCGGGGAAAAACCTGCACGCGATCGACGTGAACACCGGCGTCGAGCTCTGGCGGATCAAGCTCGAGAAGAAGGGGAACGGCGTCCGGGCGCCGAACTTCACGCCCGTCGTCGGCGCGGACGGCACGATCTACGTCGGGTTCGACAAGGGCCTCTTCGCGGTCACGCCGGACGGCAATCAGAAGTGGCTGTTCTCGACCGACCGCCGGAAGATGTACTCCCCGCCCGCTCTCGGCGCCGACGGGACGATCTTCTTCGGAGCGGCGCGCCGGAACGACGGCATGATCTTCGCGGTGAAGGACGACGGAACCCAGGCGGCGCAGCTCTGGTCGTTCCCGGTGAAGGGCCGCCTCATCAACACCCAACCGATCGTCGACGTGAACGGGGTCGTGTACGCGGTCGCGAACCGGACGCTCCGGGCGTTCGACCCGGCCGGGAACGGCCAAGGTGGCGGCAAGGTGATCTGGGAGCGCACATTCCCCCGCCGCGTCTTCGACGCCGGCCCGATCCTCGGCGGCCCCGGCCGCATCTACGTCGGATCGCGCGACAAGTTCCTCTACGCCCTGGGCGACTGACGACCCCTAAAACAAGGTGTAGATGAACGGCGCGAGCCAGGGGGACGACGCCGCGACCACCAGCAAGGCTCCGACCGACAGCAGCCCGACGAGCACGGGCAGGAGATACCACTGCCCGCGTCGGACGAACGACGCGAAGAGCTCCGCCATCACGGGCAGGCGCGCGCGCAGATACCAGAGGATCGCCGTCAGGACGCCGACGACCACGGCGGTCGAAACCCAGCGCGAGAGCCAGGGCGGGAGGAGCCACGTGATGCCCTGGACGACCGCGAACGCCGCGACGACGGAAAGGACCAGCGCGCCGACCGAGGCGTAGCTCCGGGCGGCGCCTTCGCTCGGGAAGCGCCGCCAGTAGAGCGTCCCGAGAAGCAGCCAGACCGCGGCCACGATCGCGGCAGCCCGGAGCCACCTGCCCCACGCGGGAGCCGCTTCCTCGACGGGCAGGCCGAGGCGCGCGTCGCGCGGCGGCGGGCCGAGAAGCGCCGGGCTCGCGAGCGCGGCGGCGACCTCGTCGGCGAGGACGCGGTTCCCGAGCGCGTTCGTGTGCCAGTCGCGCGCGAAGTAGAGCTGTCGGCGGCCGCCCGCCGACGCGGCGACCATCGCCCCTTTCGGGTCTACCGACGGCAGACCCGCCGCGGCGGCCGCTGCCAGCATGCCGCGATACGGGCGATCCGGGTCGTACGCCGGGTCGCCGATCGCCTGCGCCGTTGCCGCACGCGCCTCGGGATCGATCTGCGCCTTGTCGGGCACGACGAGCACCAGCGGCTTCGCGCCGATCCGACCGGCGACGGCGGCGAACGCCCGCAGCGCGGCGCGCGTCTCCGGCCAGCCCACCGCGTCGTCGCGCAGACGGACCTCCCACTCCGCCGGTACGGGACGGGGCCCGGGCAGCATCGGGACGGCGGGTCCTTCGAGAAGGCCGCCGAGCAGCGAGCCGATCGCCGTCCGCCGGACGAGCCACGGGTCGCGGCCCGGATCGGCGAGCGGCGCGACCGCCGCCAACGCCTCGGCCGGCGGCTTGGCGGGATCGAGGCGCGGCTTCGGATAGCGGAGGTAGCGGTCCTGGCCGTTCCAGAAGACGTCGTTCTCGTACATCTGCAGGACGACCACGTCCGGCGCGTAGCGACGTCCCTCGGCGTCGAGCCAGAGCGCCTCCTGGTCGGTCGAGTAGCCCTCGGTGCCGCCGTTCACGACCTCGGCGGACCGGCCCTGCGAGCGAAGCTCGCGCTCGAGGAGGTCTCCGATCGTGTCCGGGCGATCCACCGTATAGCCGAGCACAAACGAATCGCCGACGAGGAGGACCCGCGCCGTGCCGGCCGGCTTCTCGTAGCCGAGCGCCTCGTCCTCCCGGAGGCCGCGCGAGTTCGTTCGCAGAGTCACGTCGAACTCGCCGGTGTGGCGGCGGAGCGACGTGGAGGGCGCCTTCCGCCAGCCGAGGTGGGGGTCGAACTCGTTCATGGTCGGCCGAGGACCGAGCCCGACGAGGCGCAGTCCGACCTCCAGCACGAGCGCCACGAACGCGACCGACACCAGGCCGGCGATGAGCTGGTGGATGCGGCTCACGGGCGACGTTTTCTGCGCGTCGCGCGGGGAAGCTTCATCCTTGTCGTCGGGCGGCCGCGATCGTCTCGTTCGCCCGCCGCCATGGGACGAGCGACGAGCCCGCGGGCGGCTTCGCCCGGAGCGGGTCGGAGAGGAGTCGAGCGACCAGCGCGACCGGCCCGAGCAGGAGGAAATAGAGGGCACCCAGGACGACGTTCCCCATCACCTCGCCGAACCGGTGCAGGAAGAGGAGAACCTCCTCGCGCGACTTGCCCGCTCGCAACATCGACCCCTCCAGGCTCCGACCGCGGGAACAGGAAAGCAGACGCCCCGGACGCGAGCACGCGGTGAACATTGTTCACCGCGACTGAACGCCTTCTCCACGAGGGGGCCCGACTTCGTAGGGAAGTGGAGATCCGAAACGACTGACGCGATGACGCGGAGGGCAAAGCCGGGAGGTGTGCGGAACCTATCGGCGTTGCTGAGAGAAATCTGTTGACTTCCGCCTGACCGGATGGATACGACGAGCGTGGACGATTCTCCCGCAAAAAACCACCCCCTGGATTCGTCTATATGGCGCGTGCGGCCGAGTGTCATGCGCTGCCGCGACTGGTCGGCCGTTCCGAGACTCCGCACATCGATCGAGGCAATTCGAAAACCGCGAGGGGCGCGAAAGGAGCACCAAGAGATGAGAGGGCTAGTTCGCATGGTTCGGTGGGCGACGGGTGTCACGTTGGCTCTGGGTTTACTCGTCCCCATGAGTGCGCGAGCCCAGGGCGTACAGACGAGCGCTTCGCTGCAGGTGGTTCCGGCCACCGCGGCAAACCTCGCCAACAACCAGACGGTCCAGGTCACGGTGTTCGCAACGAACACGAGCTCGGACCTCGCCGCAAACTCGCTGCCGGCGACCGTGTCGGGTGCGATCACGGTCACGTTCGGCTGCACCGACTGCGGTTGCACCGCGGTGGACACGCAGCACCTTCAGTTCGTTCCGGGCGGTGCGGGCGGCTGCGACACGAAGGACCCGGCGGTCACGAGCTGCGCGCTCATGGGCACGAACGACGTGGTCATCACGCTCGGCTCGGCCATCAGCGTGCCGGCGGCGCCCAACAACAAGGTGCAGGTGGCGCAGTTCACGCTCAAGGCCGTGAACATCGACCCGAACAATCCGCCGGGCACCCTCAGCATCCGAGGCCAGACGGACATCTGCGGCGTTCAGGCGTGCAACCAGGGCGCCTGCGTGCAGTGCGAGGCTCAGGGCTGCTCGCGCCTGAACTTCGGCGGCGGCGGCGGCGGCAACTGCCCGCACCTCTGCCCGAACAAGATCATCTTCAAGCAGAACGGGCCGGACTTCTTCGAGTACCACATCATTGTGACCGTCCCGAACGGCTGGGATCCGAACTCGGCACCGTTCACGCTGTCGCTGAAGAACGCGATGGGTGAGCTCTTGAACCCACAAGCGCTCTTCCAGCTACCGGCGAACAGCTTCGTCGCGCAGTCGAACGTCTGGACGTACTCGGACCCCAATGCGCAGAACGCGGGCGGCATCGCCTTCATCAAGGCGGCGCAGCGCGACAACGTCCCGAACGCGTTCCGGATCGACATCCAGGCCTACGCGAACGGGCTCCAGACCAACACCACGAACCCGGACAAGCCGACGATGACGACCACGTTCTCGATCGGCGGATCCACCTTCGGCCCCCTGACCGAGCTCTGGGACCGCAGGACGTTCGGCTGGCAGCTCAACAAGCACTGATCGGCAACTGATCGGCGCTGCGGGGGCCCCCCAGCCGGGTGGGCCCCCGGATTCCTTCGTTTCAGGCGGGCGGGTCGGCAGTCGATCCGCCCGCCTTCGCTTCCGAGCTCGCTACGCGGTACGCCGTGCGCTCGCACCCCGCGCCCTCCCTCCCGCGGGAGCGCGATCGAGCGCGACCGTCACAATCCTGTCACAGCGACGCGCGCGCCGGTACGGATTCGTCGACTGCCCCGGGGAGCGCACGAGGCTCGGGCCGGCGCGAGATGCGCCCCGCCGCCGCGTACGCGGCGGCTCGTCGCGCACGATGCGAATGCTCATCTTCTCAGTGAAGTCGGCGCCGTAGAGCACCGCTCGGCGAAACGCCTGCGCAGCCGCTTCTGCGCCGCACAGGGGCACTGCGGCGTGACCTAGCGCTTCACCTGCCTTCGCAAGCCGTTCCCCCGAGGTGCCCCGCATTCGTGGCACCTCGGTTGCAGCCGTTCCCGCCGGAAGGTGGCGCAGCCGGAAGCGCCCGCGTCTGGGGGGACGAAGATGGGGTGGTGTGAGGCGGTCTGGAGGAGCGGGCGGAAAGCGTCGTCGATCGCGGTCTCTCTGATCGCGGCCGCTTCGACGATCGCTGCGGCAAGCGTCCCCGCGGCGCGAACGCCGACGAACGACGAGGTCGCGCTGCTGGTTCTCGCGAACCAGTCGCGCGCAAATCCTTCAGCTGACGGAGGCACCGAGCCCGTCCAGCTGCCGATGTGGTGGAACGACGCTCTGGCCGCCGCGGCGCAAGCGCACACCGACGACATGGCCGCGCATCCCGGCTGCTTCCAGCACAACTCGTGCAACGGGACGCGGTGGTCGACGCGCGTCAGCCAGTTCTATCCGGGCTGGCAGTGGCTCGGCGAGAACATCGGATCGGGAACGAACGATCCGCGCTGGCTCCACCAGGGGTGGATGAGGTCGCCCGACCATCGCGCCAACCTCCTCGGCCCCTTCAACGAGTTCGGCGCCGCGATCGGGAGCGGCACCGACAACTTCGGGCCGTTCCCGATGGCGACCGAGGACCTGGGGATGCGGTCGCTGGTGCCCCAGGAGATGATCCCGACGCTTCCCGCGGGCTGCATCCTTCCGCGCCAAGGGACGCCGAGCGAGCAGCGCGAGCTGCTCGTCAACTACTTCCACGCCCACGGCGGGCCGCCGCGGGCGGTCCGCGCGATCGTCGGCTCCACCTGCGTCGACATGACGCTCGCGCAGGGGACGCCGACGCACGGCACGTATCGCGCGCAGCGCGCCCTGAGCGGCAGCGGCTGCGTTCCGCTCGTCTTCGAGGCGATCCGCTCCGACGGCGCGCGCTACCGCTGGCCGGAGAGCGAAGCGATCCTGGTCGCCTTCGGCGGGGCGAGCTGCGCCGAGCGCACGACCAACGTCCCGACCCGGGACTGCGGCGGCGGCGGCGTCCCGAGCCCGACCCCGACCGCGACCCCGACGCCCGCACCGACCCCGACCGCCACGCCGGCACCGGACGGCGTGTCGCTGAGCGGCGCGCGCGTCGTCCTCAAGCCGGGACGGGCGGATGCGAGCAACGGACGGGTGAACCTGACCACCAACCTCGCGGTCCCGCCGAGCTTCGATCCGACGGCCGGCTCGATCCGCGTCGCGGTCGCCTACGGCTCGAACGGCGAGTGGTCGCGGACCCTTCCCGCGCTCTGCGGCGGAAAACCATGCCTCAAGCCCAGTCGCCGCGGGACGATGCTCTTCGGTGATTATGGCGACGACATGCCGAAGGTGACCCTGCTTCGTGCGAAGAACGGGATCTGGCGGCTCCGCCTCGCCGCGGCGAACCAGACGCTGGCCGGGCTCGCGCCCGGTCCGGTCACGCTCGAGATCTCCGCCGCCGGCATGACCGGCACCACGGAGCTGACGGGCGAGCTCCGCGATCAGAGCCTGACGGCCAGATAGCTCCGCATCGACGGCGCACTGCGCCAAGGCCGGCTCGACACGACCGAGTGCCGCGGGGACGCGCGCCGGCCGAGCCGAGCCGGCCACACGCGCTCGGACAGCAAGGGGGGACCATGGGATCGCAGGCGACAACGGCGAGCCACTCTCCCGGCACGAGACGGTTCGGCGCCGGAGTGCGTGCCGCGATCGGTGCGGTCGCGGCGGGAGCGCTCCTCGCGCTCGCGCTCGCCGCCGGCGCCGCACCCGGGCCGGCGACGAACGACGAGATCGCGCTCCTCGTCCTGGCCAACCAGGCGCGATCGGAGCCGTCGGCGTTCGGGTACTCGAGCCCGGTCGTCCCGCCCATGATCTGGAACGACGGGCTCGCCGCGGCGGCACGCGCGCACAGCGACGACATGGGCGCGCACGGCTGCTTCCAGCACGACTCGTGCAACGGGGAGTCGTGGTCGCGCCGCATCACCCGTTACTACTCGGGCTGGAGCTGGCTCGGAGAGAACATCATCGGCGTCGTCAACACGCCCGAGCTCATGCACGCGGGCTGGATGGGGAGCGCCGGCCATCGCGCGAACATCCTGTCCGGGGCGTTCACGGAGTTCGGCGGCGGGATCGGCACGGGCAGAAACAACTTCGGGGAGATCGGCCTCGGGACGGAAGACTTCGGGAGCCGCGGGCTGATCGCGCTGAACGCGCTGCCCGCGATCCCCGCGGGCGCCGTGCTCCCGCGCATCGGATCCGGCGAGCCGCGGAAGCTGCTCGTGAACTATTTCCACCACAATGGCGGCCGTCCCGATGCGGTGCGGGCGCTGGTCGGCGACAGCTGCATCCCGCTCGCGCTCGTGACCGGTCGAGTCGACCACGGCACCTACGGGGTGACGCGCGCCGTTTCCGGGAGCGGCTGCGTCCCGCTCGTCTTCGAAGCGATCCGATCGGACGGGAGGCGCGCACGCTTCCCGGAGACCGGCGCGATCCTGGTCGGCATCGGCGCCGCCGGGTCGAATTGCGCCGAGCGCACCGTCGCGGTCCCATCTGCGGACTGCGGCGACCCGGGCCCCGATCCCGCACCGAGCCCGACGCCGGCGCCGACGCCCGACCCGGGCTCGACGGGCGGCACGGATGCCGACCTCCGCGACACGCGCCTCGTGCTCCGGGGCGGCGCGGCGCCGGCCGGACGCGCGCGCTCCCAGTCGCAGATCGCGCTGCAGGCGGTGCTTCCGCCCGATCCCGCCTTCGCGCCCGCGAGCAGCGAGGTCGTGATCGACGTCGTGAACGCCGCCGGGGAGCGCTGGTCCAAGGTCCTTCCGAAGGACTGCAGCGCCGGTCCGTGCCTCCGCCGGACGAACCGCGGCCGGGGCTACCGATCGCGCTACGACGCCAAGGGAACCGGCCTCTCGCTCATGCGCGCCGAGGGCGGCGGGTGGCGGCTCCGCTTCTGGTCGACGGGTGACGCGCCGCGCGCCGTTCCGGGCGTGCTCGACGTCACGCTATCGATAGGCGGCTACAGCGGCGAGGCGACCCTCAACGCCCGGGCCGTCAAGCGCGCGATCGTCGCCGAGTAGCGGGCGGCATAAATCCCCGTATTTCCACGGGCGGTCCTGTCGCCCCGAACGGGGCAAGCAAGAATACGGTCCTCCGGCCGGGGCGACTCCGCGCGTCACGCGCATCCCTGCGGCGGCCGATCTCGCACCGGCGCAGCACTTCGCGCGCGCCGGACCCCGCCAAATCTAGAGAATTAATCACTGGACTCGCTCGGCGGGGTTTGCCAGATTGCCGCGACCGCGCAGGAGAGACCAGTACTTCTACCTTCTCAACACGAGGCCCCTACCCCAAGCGACTCCGGTGTCCAGCGCGGCCACGGCTTCCGTCGATCGGGAAGCCGGACACGAACACGGCCGGCAACGGTCCGGCCTTTGGGGGGATTTGCATGTGGTTTACGTCGAGGGGCAGGCTGGGGTGCGGGCGGCCCGGGAGCCGCAATCACGGTCGCAGACGCGGGTCGGCGGCAGTTTCTTTTTTCCTTCTCGCGGCGGTCGCCGCGAGCCCGGCGTGGGCGTCCGCTGGGCCCCCCACGAATGACGAGTATGCCCTCCTCGTTCTCACCAACGAATCCCGCGCCGAGCCCTCCGCCGACGGAGGTACGGAGCCCGTCGTTCCGCCGCTCATCTGGAACGATGCGCTCGCAGCCGCCGCGCGCGCGCATTCCGACGACATGGCCACCAACGGCTGCTTCCAGCACAACTCGTGCGGCGGCGGCAGCTGGTTCACGCGCGTCGGGAGCTACTATCCGAACTGGGACTACCTCGCGGAGAACATCGGGTCCGGGCTGCTCGACCCGGTGACGATGCACCGCGGCTGGATGAGCTCGTCCGGACACCGGGCGAATCTCCTGGACGGCAGCATCAACGAATTCGGAGCCGGGTTCGCCATCGGGCACGACAACTTCGGCACGCTTCCCCTCGCGACCGAGGACATGGGACTCCGTGCCCTCGTGGCCCAGGAGATGATGCCGACCCTGCCGGCCGGCGCGGTCCTGCCGCGTCTCGGGGCGAGCGGCGACAGCCGCGATCTGATCGTCAACTACTACCACTATCACGGAGGCGCGCCCCAGGCCGTGCGGGCGATCGTCGGTTCATCGTGCATCCCGCTCGCGCTCCGGAACGGCAGCACGACCCACGGGACGTACGCCGCCAAGCGAACGCTGCCCGGCAGCGGCTGCGTCCCGCTCGTGTTCGAGGCCGTGCGGTCGGACGGCCGTGTCGTGCGGTGGCCGTCTTCGGGCGCGATCCTCGTCGGGATCGGCGGCAGCTCGTGCGCCGAGCGCACGACGTCCGCACCGACGGCGAGCTGCGGCGCCGGTGGCGGCCCGACGCCGACCCCGACGCCCGCACCGGGACCGACTCCCACGCCCGATCCGAACAGCCAGGACGATCTCGACAAGCCGCAGGTCATGATGCGGACAATCGATCAGGCGGACGGGACGGGCGTCATCCGCCTGAGCGCTCTCTTCGACGACGCCGCGTTCGACCCGACCATCACGCCCATCCAGGTGAAGCTCTCGTTCCCGGGCGGAGTGACGTGGTCCGAAACGCTGCCGACCATGTGCAGCGGCACGCCGTGCCTGCGCGAGAACGCGACGGGGGCGGTGTTCCGCGCCCGCTACTCGACTCGCGGCCCGAACCTGAGCTTCGTGCGCGCGAAATCCGGAGCCTGGCTGGTCCGATACTTCTCGAACACCGAGTCGATCCCGGACGCGTCGGACGGTCCGGTGGCCCTCACGATCACGGTCGAGGGGGTCGCGCGTAGCGTGACGCTCGAGGGCAGGTGGTCGCAGGGCCGATACGCCGCCCGGTGATGCGGTAGACGCGGACCGCGCCGCGCACGCCGCACGTCGGCGGCGTGCGCGGCGGCGGCCGCGTCTCAGGTACCCGGGCTGCGGAGGCCCGGGACGTTGGCGCGACGCGCGGCCTGCACCAGGCGGTAGCCGTACCAGACCGGCGCGTGGAACCAGCGCGGCGGCGCGTCCCACGGCTCCGTCGGCGCCCGC
>Ga0070741_10001545_pt1 | contig 69368 bp, 67 predicted proteins | sample Coa_R1_4_FD_66440 | JGI IMG/M metagenome (GOLD analysis project Ga0070741, IMG submission 66440) | Surface soil microbial communities from Centralia Pennsylvania, which are recovering from an underground coalmine fire - Coalmine... | ecosystem: Environmental > Terrestrial > Soil > Unclassified ... | reverse complement strand
TTTGGCTGACTTCTGTTGTTACCCAAAGCCATTTTCCGTCGGAGCTGACCAGACTTCCGTGGGGGGCGCGGTTTGGCAGAAGCTCTATAGGATCAAGCGCCTTGAAATTGTCAAGATCGATGACTGTTATTGTATGACCGCGATCTTCACGTGTGCCGATGTAATTGCTCACGTAGGCGTAGCGACCGTTTGGAGAAGCGCTGACTTCATGCGGTCCCTGACCGGTCGGGACGGTAGCTTTAACCTCGTGCGTAGCGGCGTCAATAATTGTCAAAGTCGAATCACTCTTATTGACGACCAGAAGGTAATCGGATTGCGGCGCAGGTTTAAAACCAAGCAGTAGAAATGCAATCGCGATTGCGAACACGGATGCTAACGCAAGATTTAGTGATTTTTTCTTCATCGTTATCTTTGCCACGGCTGTGCTGAAACTTGAAGGTTTTCTGAAAGAAGAAACTATCACAAAAATGCAACGACTGAAAATATGATTAGCTACTTTTTCATCTGGTCGCGTCCAGACTAACCACCGCTTCGTTACCGATAACTTCTGCGCTGTGAACAGTCCCGGCGGGAATCTCCAATGAATCGCCTGCTTCCAAAATGAATTCGTGGCCGGCGACGATCAGTCGAAAACGGCCGCTCAGAACAGAATCCTTCTTGTCTATTGAATGTGTGTGATCGGGAAAATATGTTCCAGGCGGGTAGGTATATCGCGCAACATCGTAACCTTGCGACCGAAGCCATTTTCGCATGTTTGCTTCGGTCATTTCACCATTTGCGGTATCCCAATGCTCAATCTTCATTGCGCTTCTTTGGGCTTTCCAGGTTATAGAGTGGCTGCGTTATGGGAGGTTCAGAATGTTCGTATATGATTGCGCAAGCAGCCTTTTCCGCATCATCGTACGGCGACCATTGCAGCGAAGCATTTTCCTGTTCGCGTTCGAAAAACCTGATGACTTCGGCAATGATGATCTCACGCGGAATGCTGCTCGGCGCGGGATTTCCTTCGAAATCGACGAACTGCATTGATGGGGTAATGTCGGCAGTATCATCGTGCCTCCAGTCACCTTGTGCCTCTTCTATTTCTCGCAACCTGTCGGTCAGCGGATACAAATCGATCCTGGGCAGGACAACTCGACTTACGACCTGAACCCACGATTCATATCTATATTGTAACTGATAGAAGCCTTCACCAGAGATTGTGAGCACTCGCAGGCGGTCTGTTCTTGAGCAAATCGCCATCTGGTCAATCGGCTGTGGCGATTCGATGATTACGAGGTCGGTCTGGGGGTGCTCTGTTATTTTGACCGCTCCGCTGTCGATTAATTTTAAGTCGGATTCGAGCCGCTGACAGTCGTTTCTCCAGAGTTTTTCGTAATTTGAAATGTTCGTCAGCAGGTCCTCAACTTTCGGCAGCAATCCGGAATACTTATCTCCATCAATTGACGGCGCAAGGCCGTTAATCGCAAATACTATCTTTGCGTATTCCGGATCCAGAACTCGCGAAAAATCGCCCGCAGTGGCCACTCCGATCAATTTGTCGTGGAACTGCTGAGCTTTTTCCGGATTCAGCATAGCCCATACCGACATCAAGCCATCTTCGTCAAAATGGTTATTTGAGACAATCTGTGTTTTGGCCTCGTAATCGCCGCGGCAATCTGAGGCAAGGAATTTCTTGACGATTTCTGTGCTTGTATCCGCTTTTAGTTCCGGCGGCGTACCGCTGTGCGGCCAATGGCTGAGCACAAGGACTGTGCTCGAATTGCCGCTGCCATCGACGATAATATTAGGATGATTCCCCAGTTGTTCGTAGCTAACGTATCGCATAAAAAATCAAAAACCGATTTCAGGCATAACCATTCAGGTCATACTATGAAGCTCGCGTCGAATTCCGACCCTCAAACCTTTCGGCAGTAACAATAGATAAACTTCTGTTCTGTCTCAAAGGGTGTGTGATGAAATTCTTCACTGGTATCAATCAATTTAAAGTCATCGCCAAATTCATTATGCAATTCGTCTGCGCTGTATCTAACAACCTCTAATCCGCTGCAACGCAAAGGTCCATCAGGTCCGAAGGTAGCTACAATGACGTGACCGCCGACTTTAACCGATTGTTGTACAGCTTCAACATAACGCACGCGGTCTTCATGGTTAGTAAGGAAGTGAAAAACCGCGCGGTCATGCCAAACATCGTAAAATCGATACGGCAACCTGATTCTCGTAATGTCGCCTTCCAACCAGGTAACACCAGATGCACGTAAACCCAATCGTCGTTGTGCAACCTGAAGCGCTGACGATGATAAATCCAAAACTGTTATATTCTGGTAATTGTTAGCGAGCAGGTCGTCTACTAAGGTAGATGCTCCCCCACCCACGTCAATGATTTGACCTTGCGGGTCAACTCCTGTGCGTTCAATAAAGTGGAACGAGATTTCCGGATGAAGTTGAAACCAACTGACTTGAGTGGCATCTTTGGTTTTGTAGATGTTTTCCCAATGCGTCTTACTTTCCATATGTCGTAAACCTACTCGAGATTTCCAAGACTCTCAACTGTGGCCCGGATGATATTCTTGTTCTTTGCAAGAGCCTCCAGCGCTTTTTCGTAGCGCACGCCTGTCTTTTGCATCACCATAGCTGCCCGCAAATTGTTTTTAGCTTCATTCAGCAATTCCGTGGCTGCGTCGATACTCAGACCGCTTTCCTCGGACAAGATTGACGCTGCCCGGTGACGCAGTTTTTCATTCGTCGATTGCAGGTTGGACATCAGATTGTCATAAACGTAGCCGAGCCTTATCATAGTCGCCGTGCTCAGCATATTCAGGACCATCTTTTGAGCAGTACCGGCTTTCATCCTGGTGGATCCGGCAATTGCCTCGGCTCCAGTTGCCGGGGCAATAGGAATTTCGACTTCCTTTGTAATGGGCGAACCTGGATTGCAGGTCAAGGCGATTGTCAGCGCACCCTTTGCTCGCGCAAATCTCAAAGCGCCAATCGTATATGGAGTACGACCACTGGCCGCGATACCGACAACCGCATCCCTGGCTGTAATCCCCCGCGCTTCAAGGTCGGAAGCGCCCTTTTCTGCAAAATCCTCTCCGGATTCTACGGCTTTATAAAGCGCCTCGTATCCGCCTGCAATGATTGCCTGAACCAGGTCGGGCGGCACGCCAAACGTGGGAGGACATTCTGAAGCATCCAGGACTCCGAGGCGACCGCTGGTCCCGGCGCCAATGTAAATCAGTCTCCCTCCTGAGTTTAACCGGGCGACTATTGCGTCGACCGCTTCGGCGATTCGCGGCAACTCCTGATGAACAACTTCGGCGACCAGGCGATCCTCATTGTTTATAAGCGTCAGGATATCAACGGTTTGAAGGCCGTCTATCCCCTTTGTCTTTTCATTTCGCTGTTCTGTCTGCAAGTAATCCATTAATGGTATAAACTGTGATGGGGATTCGAAACGATAATCGAAGATAATACGCGAATTATTCTAAGAAACCAAATCGGTCTGACGGCGTCTTAATTAATTAAGGGATCGTTTTCGATTGTCCCCAACTATCAGTATTTGGAAGAGTGAGGTAAGAATGTTCAGAGGGAAAAGTCTCGTTTCCGCTTTGATAGTGTCGTGCATAATCTGTGTGATCGCTTGCGCGCAGGCTATGGCGCAATCAACCAGTCAGGACCCCCAAACGAATCAAACCCAAACCGACGATCAGAAAAAAGCCCAGGCGGCGCTGGAAGAAAAAGCCCTGCGGCTGATCGATCAGGTTGTCGCCGAAGCGCAGTCCCTGAAACTGCCGGAAAACCGTATCCGCGTCGATTTTACGGCCGGCGATATGCTGTGGGCAAAAGACGAGACGCGAGCCCGCATGCTCTTTGCCGATGCCGCGACAAACATCGCGCAAATGATTGCGGCTATCGATACCAATGACCGGCGACAATTCGCTTCTGTCCAGGTAATAACCCGTATTCGGCAGGAATTCCTGACGATTGTTGCTCAGCACGACGCAAAGCTCGCCCAGGAACTCCTGAACCAAACTCGGTTTCCTCAACCCGATCAACAGCAGCCACAACAACAGAACAACCCTTTTATGAGGCGGGGCGATCCGGATGTAAATATGGAGTTCCAGTTGCTGGCCCAGGTTGCCGCCAGTGATCCGCAGCAAGCGCTCGCGAATGCACAGCAGATGCTGGAAAAGGGCGATTATTCGAACGCGCTGATTAACGTGCTGACGCAGCTTCAAACGAAAGACAGTAGTTCAGCGGACAAACTGGCTAGCAAGATCGTCAGCAAATTGAGCTCTGAGGATTTAGTCACCAACGGCAGCGCAAGAAATCTCGCGATCAGTATTCTGAGTCCCGGACCGATGCCGCCACAGGACAAGGATAATCCTAATCCGACGCCACCTGCTCAAGGACAGGTCCTGAATCAATCGACCTATACCACCTTAATCACCGCGGTAGTCAACCAGGCCGTGAATGTCACGGTTCCTCCTCCGCAACCTGCCGGTCAGCAACAGCGTGGAGGAAGAGGCGGCCCAGGCGGCGGACCCGGCGGCGGCCGGTTCAATGATCCGGGCGTGATGTACCTTGCGAGTTTGCAATCGTTGCTATCGCAGATAGACAAATATGCGCCGAACAACGCGACTGCATTACATCAAAAACTAGCTCAGGCTGGATTTAGCGGAACACAGCAATCAAACATGCGCGCGCAGATAAACGCTCTTACTCAAAATGCATCGGCAGATACAATAATGTCCGCGGCCGCATCTGCTCCTCCGGGAATGCAGAACAGGCTTTATCAGCAAGCCGCCTTTAAGGCTCTGGAATCGGGCGATACCGACAAGGCTACGCAGATAGCCAATCAACACCTCAGCACAGATACGAAAACGCAGGTCCTGCAGGCAATTGAGACTCAGCAGGTTGTGAATGCCGCAACGCAGGGCAAAACCGATGCGGTACAAGCGCTGCTGGGCAAAATGCAATCTGATGATGACCGGATCAATGCCCTTATTCAGATAGCCAATGCAGTTGCGCAGAAAGGCGATCTGAAGACTGCGCAATTGCTTCTCGATCAGGCGAAACCGATGGTTTCACATCGAGCCGCGAACTACGAACAGTTACAGGAACAGCTTAAAGTCGCAGAAGCCTATGCCGCGGTTGACCCGACTCAGAGCTTCAAAGTGATGGAGCCAGGTATCAATCAATTAAATGAGATGGTTTATGCAGCTTCGATCCTGAATGGGTTTGAAGTCGACATCATGAAGCAGGACGAATTGCCAATGCAGCAAGGCAGCACCTTGAGCAACACGGTTGCGGCTTTTTCGAAGGAGCTGGGCGCGCTGGCGAAAGTCGATTTCGATGGCGCCCAGGCAACGGCCGAGAAATTCCAGCAACCGGAAACTCGCCTGATGTCAAAACTTTCTGTCGCGCGCGGTGTCCTTGGTGGAAGCGATCCGAACGTCGGTCCCAATGGTCCCAATAATCGCAGGAACGGTCAGTTCGGCGGTCCGGGGGGTCGCAGAGGAGGCAATCAGTAAGCGGCTGAAAACTGGACATGAAAATCAGGGGCGAGTCAGTAATTCAACTGGCTTGCCCCTTTTGATTCAGTAAGGATTGGATTGATCTTGAACTAGCTTCAGGTTGGACTAAGGCTTCGCTACCGCTCCCATCAGCGTTAAGAAAAGGTTTTTACGTGATTGTGTTCCGGAAAAAGTTCCTGTTCCCTTAATTCCCTCGGCAACGCCTGTCGCGCCTGATACTTTCCAGTTGCCGGCAAGGACGTTCTTCCGGATTTGACCTTTGTATTCGATAACGACCGTCGCCTGCTTATCGCCTTTCCCGGATCCGATGGTAATCACCCCTGAAACGGTTCCGACAGTGTTCGTGGCGTTCGCGAATACTATGTTCTCTGTAATTGTGAAGAGTCCATCAAATAAAGGATTCCCGCGATCGATGACACCACCTGTGAATGATGCGTGAGTACCATCAGCATCGGTTGTCGGTGGGTCATCAAGAGCTGAGCTGCTGATGGCATTAACTCTTACTCCATTCTTTGGCGCGGTTTTGACAATCCTGTGATCATTCGAACCTGCAGTCTGAGCCAGAGTAGTACTTGCCATCAATCCACAAACTGAAATAAACAGTAGCGCAACGAAAACACGCCTCATAATCCCTCCACTCACAAATAGTTGTTTACTGCTTAAATAATCTGCTCGGCCCAGGGTAAAGCTTCAGGCCGAAAAAAAGGCTGGACGTACGACATTTTATCGTCCGCGTAATTAGACTGACCGCAGACGAAATAAGTTTGAGATTCTTTAAAAAAACAGCGTTCGCAGTTAGGATTTGGCCGGCTACCGTCGATCGTAGATATGATAACTGCCTTTAATTTCAGCTAGTTGGTAGTTTCGCGATATTGCCTCAACTATCCGGGGATCCCAGATTGGCAGTCCCTGATAGATTGTCCAGGGCGGTCGGCCGGACGATTGGATGTCCAGAGGCAACATAACTTTTTGAAAGCGTTTCTGTTCGATAAGCTCGATCAGCGGTTCAGGTTGCCACTTGTGCCGCGCCTCAAGAACAGAAAGATGATACGAGTCCGTGACAAAGACAGGTTTACCCAATCGCAAAGGAATATTCGCGTCCTGAGTAAGAATATCACCGGAAACAGTTCTCAATTCATCGACGATGGCGGTGTTGTCCTCTGAAACAAAGTAATCGCTCGTCGCTGTTACATACTTTTGATAGAGATCGGGAACAAAAGCGCCAATGACAATGCACGCGCATAATATGGCCTTCGACAAAGTTGCTTCGGCCACATTCGCCAGTCGACCTATACCGATACCACCAAGAACCGAGACGGCCAGGAGTGCGTCAAGATAATAGTTTCGATCCGAGCCAAGCTTTGCTGAAGATACTGCCGCAAGAATGACCGAAAAGACAAAATAAAGCGCGATCAACCTGATTTTCGTGTTCGAACGTTTTGTGGTAGCCAGTGCGGCAACGCTAAATATCAGGCCAGCCAGAAGTCCTGGCAGCGAATTCCATAGCACTTCTGCAATGGACTTCAAACGAACCGGCGCATCCAGCGATCCTAAAACATTCACGGACATCAATCCGCCGGTCATTGCGTTTCCTATCAGGAAGCACGCAACGCAAAGTACGAAAAGGCCGGACGCAAATAAAAGTGCATGCCGCCAGCGTCGTTCAAAAACAAGCTCGACGAACACTGCAGCCGGAGCGGCGAGCGCGGACTGTTTTGTAAACAGTGCCAGCACGAACGCAACAATCGACAAATACTGCCAGTTTGAACCGTTAAATCGCAGAAACAAATAAATACCGGTGACCGTGAAGAACAGCATCAAGGTATCCACCCTGGCCATAAATCCCCACGGAAGCAACAGCGAACTGCTGAGGAAAAACAGAACGGTTGAGGATTGTGCGGTCTTGTTGCCACCTGTCTGTTTAGCTATCAAACCTGCGATGATTGCAGTCAACAAAGTAGCGATAAACGCAACGATTCTGGAGCAAAGATATACTGCATGAATTGAATGAGCGAATAGCTTCGAAATGGCAGCGCTGAGTATATAAAAAATCGGCGTGTAGCCCGTGATCGCAAACGGCGCTCTCTGAAAATCATGGTAGAGTGGCTGCCCTCGCCAGAGGTTGACGACACCGAAAACTACGGCGCTCTCCGGATACTGAATATCCTGCTGAACACCAATGGATCGGAACGCCTGAACAAAGAATATGATCGCGCCTGCAAGCAATATTGCGAATGTGATGAATATGAAGAAGGTTCGGGGTCCGTCTTTTGATCTCAAATTCTATGTTCCGTGAACCAAATGTACGTCTGGAACTTTAAACTAAAGATCAAAACAATCAATTGGAAACTTCGTTTTTGGTGATCGACGCTTTTTCGGCCTTGTCGGAAGCGGCCTTTTGCGGTTGCGTGTAGCTTCTGGAAATCAGATTGCCAGTGATTGTGCCGTATTTAGCCTTGATCTGAAATTTTATCGGTACGTGGTATTTGTCGTCGCTCACCCATATATACATCTGCCCGTTGCCGTTAAAGAGAGCTCCGTTGAAGACTTTGGCTTCCAGCTTGATGGTCTTGTAAGTTTGCTCACCGACCTTCATATCTTCGCCGCGTGCGGGAATCAGCTCGACCTCTTTAGCCTTGCCTTCATCGCTGACAGGCAATTTGATCGATTTTCCGATTTCCAGATTCTGAGTTCGCACAAAGTAGATCGCCGCGACCGGGTCGTACGCCAGCGGCCAAGGACTCAAATCAGATTTAACGACCTTCGGAGTCTCTTTCGCTGCATTAAGATTGGTGTCGACGTAGGTAATCTGCTGTTTGTCACGCTCTATGGTCGTTACTTGTTGATGGTTGCGTTTGCCCTCGCGAGTGTTAACGGTACTGGTGTACGTGCCGAGATCTTTCTTATTTATTATCGATTCAAATACGTCTTTGACGTGGATTCCAAACAGGGAGACGAGCGCGCCTTTAGAAACCGCTTCAGCGTGAATTCGAATTTTCTCGATTGCGTTGGGCTGGTCAGGTTTCGGTTTTTCTTCGCTCACATTGAAAGTCATTTCTCCAACGGATGCGAAAACCGGAAACCGAGCGAACTTAACATCGAATTTCATAGTCTCGCCATCGCCGAAAGGAAGCGGCTGTTTGACCTCCGGCAGAGGACGGACGTCTGAAACAACAGCCTGGTCTTGACGCTGAGCTACCGCAATTACGGCAACCGAAACCAACATCGCAATGGTCGCAATTATCCAGCGGGGAAATCTCGTCTTCAAAACCATCTTCGGGTTAATGACTCCAATAAATCTTTGCGATCAGCAGAACAATCGCTCCCAAAAATCCAAGTGCTGCCCGGTATTCGCGATACCGTAAATATAGCTTATGGTCAAAACGATTTCGCTGATCGGTCACTCGATAAGGCGTCAAACGCGGCAGGAACATCGGCACATGCCGTGCGTATTCGGGATATTCGTTCGGAAACAACTTTCCGACAACATAGCGCTCTGTCAGCATTACCGGCACATAAATCAATAAAAAGAAAGCGATTGCGCCGATTACCAGCCAGATATTTCCACCACAGATCGAAAACCCTACGCCTATTAGAGTCGTTCCGAGGTACAAAGGGTTGCGTGTGTAAGCATAAGGACCACCCATTGCGAGACTTTCATTCTTGCGCAGATGCCCGGAAGCCCATGCCCTCATCGCCACGCCAATAGCAGCTATTGCTGCTCCCAAAAGCAGGGAGCGCCACGTCGGTCGGGAAAAAATCATATAGAAGATAAAAAATATAAAGCCCAGCGGAACACGTATTCGCTGGGTTACACGTTGGAACTTGTTTAAATCTACCATCCTATACCGTCATCTCGCTTGCCTTGGCTGGCATATAGCCAATCGCTTCCAGCCTTTTTTCAATAGCGCTTTGCACATCGGCAAGCGGAATCTCCATGCAAATCCATTCATTGCACGTTCTGCGATAACAATTTGTGCGGCACGGAACGTCGCGTCCGACCGTTTCGTCAGTTTTAGAAAACGGCCCGTTTCGGTGCGCTGCCGTCGGTCCAAACATAGCCACTATCGGAGTCCGAACTGCAGCCGCGAGATGCATCGGTCCGGTATCGCCGCTTACCATCAATTTCGCTCGTCGCGCCAGAGCAACAAACTGTTTCAACGAGGTCGACATCGCGACGGCTACGCCGTTCCGATTTACGCTGACCACACTTTCCGCCAGAGGCTCTTCTCCCGGACCATACGTCACAACCGAACGAAATCCGTAATTCTTCCAAAGCCATCTTGCCAGTTGCCCGTACTTCTCCGGTGCCCACAGTTTCGTAACCCAACCACCGCCTGGATTGAGAATGGCAAAATCACCGATACCTTCAGCCTGGAGTCGGTTTTTGATCAATCGATCATCCGTTTGCGAAACAAAGATCGGAAATTCGTAATCGCCATTCGGCCTTGCACCGGCAGCCTCAGCGAGGCGAAGGTTTTTCTCGATCATGTGACCGCCTTCGGCTTCACCAATCTGTTCGGTGAGGAAATGGCGGCTTGCGCGCTCTCTCAATTCGTTAGTCGCAAATCCGATTCTTCGCTTAGCGCCGCTCAGGCGCGCAACCAGAGCTGATTTCATCAAGCCCTGAAAATCGATCGCGATATCTATTTTGCTGTCTCGCAATTGCTTCCAGGTAGATTTCATTCCGCCAATAGTGTCGGGATTAAACGGATTCTTTCCCCACGAGGAAGTATTTAGTTTTACGATTCGGTCTATTTGCGGATTGCCTTCAAGGATTGCGCCAGCTTTCGTATCGACCACCCAGGTAATCGATGCATCCGGATAAGTTTTACGCAGCGCGGATACTGCCGGCAGCGTCAGGACGACATCGCCAATTGCGCTCAGTTTTATTATCAGGATGTGCATTTTGTTAGAATGAAGCTGGCAAGTTATTGACCTTGCCTTCGCCGTTTTTCGATCAATTCCGTGGTGGAATGGTCCTTTGGATCTCCTACGATTGCGACTTGCCCGCCATAGCTTGCAACCGTAGTGCGTTCAGGAACCGTCTCGACCGTGTAATCTGTCCCCTTAGCGTGGAAATCAGGCTTTATTGCCAGCAACAGGTTATTTACGGTCAGATCATTAAAAACGGTTACAAAATCCACACACGCAAGCGCCGCCACAATCTCCGCGCGTTCATCTTCCGGCATTAGCGGGCGCCCGGCACCTTTTAGCTGCCTGACGGATTCGTCACTGTTGATTCCCACGACCAGGATATCGCCGAGCTCCTTTGCTCCTCGTAAATATCGGACGTGCCCGACGTGCAGCATATCGAAACAGCCGTTGGCAAAAACAACTTTGCCGCCTTTTGCGCGTTCCGAATCTGCTAATCGAACAATCTCTTCCAGGGACTGTATCTTCTCAGAGGGTGTGTCCAACATGAAAAAACATTTTAGCACATGGATTTAACCTTACATATTGATTGATTTGTGTCAGCGATCTATATAGCGAAGAACTGTTCCTCTATAATTGAATACATGTTTTGCCCAAAGTGCGGTACAGAGAACCCGTCGGATCATAATTATTGTCGATCCTGCCGCGAAGACCTGAAGCTGATCGCGAGAGCTTACAAAAAGAGCTTGCCCGTCAAAATAGCCGCCGCAATCGATGCTGTGCTTGACAGCAAAAGCGAGCGTTTTCGGCGCAACAGCATAATGATGCTCTTAATTGGAATTGGCTCGGCTGTAGCTACGGAATTGCAGGCACCCGCAAGTAAAGGTTTCTGGTTCTCAGCGTTTATTGCGGTGTTTGGATTTGTTATGGCTGCCTGGGAGTACCTGGCATTCAAACGCTGCGAATCGCTCGGCAAAGATTTGGAAAACCTGCCGTCACCCGGGAGTTTCACCACGGGGTCGCTGACAACTCTAAAACTGACCAGCGATACTGCAGAGAATCGAGATATTGAGTCGAAGCTAAAGTCAGTAATCTATTGCCCAACTTGTAGCGCCGAAAGCCAACAAGACCAACAGTTTTGCCCGAGGTGCGGCGCAGACCTGCAGGCGGTCAGATTGGCGCTTGGTCATAATCCAAAAAATTCATGGCTGGACCAGCGGCTGAACGCTTACGTAGTATGCAGGTCATCAGATGCGAAGATCGGCAGAGCTGCGACCCTGTGTCTGCTACTGGGCATTCTCTACTCAACACAGGGTGGAATCTACGGAAATGCAACATACATTGCATTGTCGGCGATGTATTTCTTTATGGGAGGCTGGGATTATCTGGTCTATCGCAGAATCAAAAAGGCAGAAGACGCTGCATTAGATGCGGCATCCCTCCGAGATCAGCCGGCCACTACAAAAGAACTTCAACAGGCTGGTACTCAGAACACGAGTTTCAGCCGCGAGTTGACACGAAAGTTAAACCAGCCTGTTGAACATAGGTAATTAGAATAAATTCAGTGATTTTTGATGGAGGACAAGAGTTCCTCTCGGTTAACCGTGGCAGTGCCACGCTTCATAACGACAATTCCGCCTGCGTGATTCGCCAGATGCGCGGCTTCAGCGAAAGAGGAACCGGAAGCCAGCGCCAATGTATAGGTCGCGATTACAGTGTCTCCTGCGCCCGTTACATCGACGACATCACGTCCGCCGACGATTGGGATCGATTGGCTTTCTTTACCAGGTTCGAACAGAATCATTCCCTGTGAGCCTCGAGTGATCAAAAGCGCCTTCAGTTTTATGCCCTCGCAGAGCTCTCTTCCGGCTCGTTCAATGCCGGGCCATTCGCCTTTGCGAGACCTGAATATCTCCTCAACTTCACTTTCATTAGGAGTCGCAGTCGTAAATCCGCCGAGATCAGCCAGCCTGTAGCGCGAATCGACGGCAACCGGAATGTTCCGACGATCAGCGATTTCCCTGATCAGCCCGACTACCTGCTCATTTATTACGCCATATCCGTAATCAGAAATTATGATGGCATCTGCCCATTCAGCCTTTTCTCTGATTCGCGAGAGCAGCAGTTCCAATCTGTCATTGGTCAGGTCAGCCGGAGCTTCTCGGTCGATTCTGATTACCTGTTGACGAGTGGAATGAACAGAGCCTGCGAGTATGCGCACTTTTGTCGGGGTAATGTGATCTTTTACCGTAACGAGTCCACCAGTATCGACGCCGCGACCGCGCAGTTCCAGCATTAATGACCTGCCTGGCTGGTCGCGACCAACTATACCCACGAGATATGCGTTTGCCCCGAGCGCCGCGACATTGCTGGCGGCGTTGCTTGCGCCACCAGGAATGGTGCGAGTACTCTCGTATTTCAGAATCATTACGGGAGCTTCGCGAGAGATGCGGGCAATCTCGCCATAGACGAATTGATCGGCAATCACGTCGCCGACGACTATTATCCGGCGATTGGGAAATTGGTCTATCAGCGTAGACAATCGATTCTGGAACTGGTCAGGACTAGCCATAATCCGAATGTTTATCGCACCTCGATATGACTGTCTTTCGCAGACAGATACAGGGCGTTAAACAGCAGAGGGAAAGTCGCCCGAGTCTGATCGCGATGCTGAGGACGAATGCCGAACAATACAATTCGTCCCGGATTAGTTTCAACCAGAACCACCGCTGCGTGACCGACCATCAGGTCCTCGCCTTTCAACCATCCCGAGGCCAAAATATCGGTATTCGGATAGCGCGCCACAACAGAAGCTCGATAAGAATTGAATCCTTCGGTAAGCGCGAAGAAAGGACTGTTATTGTAGAAACCATAGGTTTCCGTCGGCATTCCTGCTCCTAGCGGGCTTCGATCATCGATCTGCAATCGCACAATAGTGCCGGGCGCAAAGTGTTGATCGCGAGTAAGACCGCGTTTGAGGTCTTTAACGGGAATCGGGAATTTGTCGATCAATAGATCGCTGCTTGCGCCCATTGCGATGAGAGTTCCGCCATTCTGAACGAATTCCCGCAGAGCTTCCAATCCGTCATCACTAATGCCGCCACGGTATTCCGGACGGATCGTTCGTCCATCCTGGCCGAAAAGGATGTCGCGCTCCTGCTGGTCCGGCAGAATTATGGCGTCAAATTTCTCGTGGAGCTTGCCCGCCTTTACGTCCGCATTGTGAAGGGTGGTATAGGGAAACTCGTAATGTTCCAGCAGCCATCGCGTCCAGCCTTCGTCCATATTGGCGGTCCAGGACTGATACATCGCAATGCGGGGCATCTTTGGACCGATTTCAAGCGGAGGAGCATCCGTCGATTGCAGTTTTGCGGATTGCTTAGATTGCTGGTCTGACCCGTTCGAGGTCTGGATAGTCAGGTTCAAATCTTTTGCGATTGATTCAACTTTATCACGCGAGACACCGCTGACGTTGATTGTTGTGATTAGCCGCCCATCTTTGTGACTGAGGCTTGAATTGATCGCCCCGCCATCTTTTAGAAACCGATTTACTGCTATTGCAGTTTCGGCGCCAGAATACTCCAAAGAGAAGACCTTGCCATTGCCAATAACTGAGCCGGAATGAAGCGACTCGTCAGTAACCTTGTCCATTCGTAAGCTATCAGGAAGCGCGTTTCTAACAAACGCAGTGTTAACGCCCATTTGCATCCCCAATGACCACGCCGTCACGTCGTAAGGCGGTTCTGGCGGCGAATTTGGCGATCTTCTGACTTCTGGATAAACCTGTTTCTCCAGCATATCTTTCGCATATCTCGCGAAGACCTGATTCATCGGGATTACGAATGTTCCTGCCGCGTATTTCCTGCCATCCGCCTCGAAGTCCGATGTAGCGCGATAGACTTCAACACCACCAACCATCAGCCTGTCGACAAGCCTACCCGCACCGGTTTGATCGTGTTTGTCGACTGGGATGACAATTGCGGAAGGGCTGGCTTTCTTGCCATTTTCGATGGTCACGCGATTGACTTCATAGATTTGTCGATTCAGTTGCTCTCGCTGATCTGCGGCGGTTTCCAGCAGTGCCGTTGTCGCTATCAATTCGTAATCGACGATGTCACGCAAAGTCCAGTGACCACCCATCCACGGACGCGGATATTCCGTACGCGGGGTTATATCCGTCGGCGGAGGCAATATGTCGCTTGCGTTGCCGCCTCCACCGCCGCCGCCTCGGCGACCTTGCCCATCATCGGCCGTAGGAGCATTTTGTCCAGGCACTGCACGTCGCTGGTCAATCGGCGAGGCGATTCGTGCACTGGCAACTTCGGTTAACAGTCCGATTTCGTTGTGCCACCAGCCGCTCCATGCCATAGCGCCTTCCCAGAAGTTCGTGTACGTCGAGTTGTAAATGATTCCTTCTTTGCCTGCAGCCTCAAGCGCAGCAGCCTGTGATTGACCCAGAATCCCGTTCCAGCGATATATCAGCGGGTGAACATTCGGATTGATCGGATCGGTCGCGGGCATCACGAAAATGCGAGCGCCGTTACTGCCCTGTTGATGTTCATCCAGCCAAACCGAAGGAAACCAGTCGTGCCACAACAACTGGGCCGTCAACTGGCTCTCTTTCTGCGTGAACATGTACATATCGCGGTTATTGTCGTGACCGACATACGGGTGATAAACGTACGGCAGCGGGCTGTTTTCGTATTCCGTCCCGACATTCTTGTTATACCAATCTGTAACCATGATTTGGCCGTCCGGATTAAGGCTGGGAACAAGAACGAAGATAACATTGTCGAGAATCTTTTTTGTTGTTGGCGAATTGTCGGTCGCAAGGTTGTGAACAAGCTCCAAAACCATCTGCGACGACCCAATTTCCGTCGCGTGGATATCGCAGGTGATAACAACTACTGCCTTTCCGTTCTTGAAAATCTCTTCGCGCTCGGCTTCGGTCGGCGCTCCGCCCTGAAAGTAGAGTTTGCGTTCGAGTTGTTTATAGTGGTCCAGGTTCTTGATCGTATCAGGAGCGCTGATTTCCAGGGCAATGAAGGGATTGTTATTGGTGCTTTTGCCAAGCTCGCGAAAATGCAATCTGTCGGAATTGTCGGCAACCGTGCGCAGGTATTCAACTATCTTGTCCCATCGCGCCAGCTTGCGGTCTTCGCCGACTTTAAATCCAAGGAACTGTTCGGGAGTCGGAATGGCCTTCTGTGCGGCTCGAGCCTTCCAAAAATGACCGACCATCGCTGGCGATACAAGGACTACAGACAGGAGAGCTAAAAGCAGTATTCGACGCGGGATCATGGCGACATCCTTTCAATCAAAACCGAATCGTTCAGAGTTCAGCCTTCAGGCTGCCGGATCTGGAAGAGGGCAAGCTGAAGCTTGTACTCTGAACTGAGTGAGAGATAGTCGAACAGAAACGTGGATTATAGCCCTCAATACCGAATCAGAACAGGTTTATTGAAGACTCACGCTGCATTCAGGTTCAGCGTGCGGCTGACTTCGGGATCTCTTCGTAGCTTCCATATTTTTCCGTCGAGCAGATAATGGAGCAGTCCCGGCCACGCAAACATATAAGCAACCATTTGATTGGTAAAATCAGTGTTATTCCACCCGGGACTTTGCCGACCGAGGAAGTTCGGCAGTACGAATCTTGGAACTACATCGAACATGAACGCATAAAGAAGAGCAAACGCTATGTAGTACTGCACACGAGTATTCACGATTCCTGCGAACCCATATTTCTTTTTTGCATCCGGAACACGGTAGCGCTTGTGATTGTAATACCAGACGATGCCGTGATACTGAACGTTGTGATAGATCGTGAGAACCGCTACCACTCCAATCGCACCGAGCGGAGCCATCTGCACGTTCAACCCCAGGCTGTGATTCAGCGCGCCGGCAACTTCCTGGTAGCGCAAAGTAATGTAATGAAGCGAGAGAACTGCCGCGAACAATGTCAGCTTAGGAATATTGATCGGCAGGCCTTCCTTCAGTTTAACGATTTGCCGAATCAGGTATATAGCCGTCACAAGCAGCAATATGATGAAGAAACCAGTCTGATATACGGACACAATCTTGTTCATATATGCAGGCAGGTTATTCGCATCGCTAAAGAATGGCGAAAAGACCAGTTCTCTGCTGTCTTGCTCATGGAACGGCAGAGTCATGAACGGATACCAGCAGGCAATGTAAAAGAACCAGCGATCCATCCAATTGTCAATCGGCTGCACGTCGTTGTTCTTTTTCTTGTACATCGACATGAAACCGTAATGTTGTTTGACCAGATGATAATAGGCCCACAGCGAAGTAACGATTTCAAGCACATCGCCCAGCCCAGCCGCAATAATCGCCGGTCCAGCTACAATAAACGCGGCAATGCTCCACCATAGCAGTCGTCCGCGCCGTTTGAGCTCTTCTTTATCGAAATACGTTCGCGAGATGGTCGCGAAATTGTGGGTCTCGTCAAAAACAATTGCCCAGATCGGAATCAAAATCGCCAATGACACATGCGCCACCGAATAGAGCAAAAGGAAGGCGTAGCCAAATCCCGCACTGCCTATAAACCAGAACAAGTCTTTGTTCCGCGTCATTATCCATTTTGGCTGAAAGCTTGGCCCGCTTCGGACCAGATTTGATTCTTTTAAAATCGCTTCCTCGCCAACGACTTTAAGTGCTGTGCTCATCTCCAACCTGCGTGAGTGATATTTTGTTTTATTGATACGGGGATTAGGACTCGTTGGATCAATCTTAGCACGCACTTTTTCGCGAAATAAATCAAAAAATCCGGTTGACATTTAAGTAATCACTTAAGTATTATTCTCGTGCCCGAAAACTCTTATTCTCAGACACCCGGATGCAAGGGCGAAAATCAGAAATTATGAGTCAATTACAGCAAATCGATAACAGCACAGCGAACGAGGTGTTTCGCGCGGTGGCCGATCCGACAAGAAGGGCGTTGTTGGACCAGCTTCTCAAAGAAGACATGCCTGTGATGAAACTGGCAGAATCTTTCGATATGACGTTGCCTGCCGTGTCTCAGCATTTGAAGATGCTGCGCTCTGCGGGACTGGTAACAGAGCGGCGACAGGGACGACAGCGGATTTATCAATTAAATCCTGCTCCATTGAAAGAAGTTGTCGATTGGATAGCCCATTACGATCAATTCTGGCGCACCAGGCTAAATAGATTGGGCGAGCATCTGGCGAGGAATCCATGAAACGCAACCTGTTTTTCGAGGAAACTTACCCTTATCCGATAGAGCGAGTGTGGCGCGCGATTTCCGACAGCGCCGCGATAGCGGATTGGTTGATGCCGAACGATTTTCAACCGGTCCTAGGTCACAAATTTCAGTTCCGCAGTAAACCACAGCCAGGCTGGGACGGAATCGTCCACTGCGAGGTTATCGATCTGGATCCCCCGCGCAGGCTTGGCATTACCTGGAAGAGCGCTAATTCGGTGGACACGGTTGTGACGTTCACTCTTGAATCGGTTCCCGACGGAACAAGGCTGCGACTGGAACACACCGGTTTCAGCGGACTGAAGGCTGTAATGATCAGCTACATACTGGGCAGCGGCTGGAAAGACATCGTGCGCAAGCACATTCCCGCTGTTGTCGGTCGAATGCCTGAAGACAAACCAGCGCAGGATCTGGTGATGTAAAGATTCCAATTTCGATTGGAGGATTTCGTATGACGAAAGCAAAAAAGATGAGTTTTCCGGCCCGTTTGGAAAAGATGGGTGAAGGGGACGCGTGGCTGGGAATCTTAGTGCCTTTCAACGTCGAAGAGACTTTCGGAAGCCGAGCTCGAGTGTCGGTCAAAGGTACTCTGAACGGATTCTCTTATCAATCATCGATTTTCCCGGACGGTAAAGGCGCGCATGTGATGATGGTAAATAAAGCCATGCAGCAAGGCGCAAAAGCTGGCGCAGGAGATACCATCAAAGTCGAAATGGAGCTGGATGACGAGCCTCGCACAGTTGAGGTGCCCGATGACCTTCTGAAGGCCCTGGAAAAGAACAAAGCGGCCAAGGCCGCCTTCGAAAAGCTTTCTTATTCGAAAAAGAAACTCATGGTGGATGCTATAACCGGAGCCAAAAAAGCCGAGACAAGAGCAGCTCGCGTAGAGAAGACCATATCTACGCTCGCTGCTGGCTGATTCTGATCAATAACCAGCAATCATAAATAATAAACCTGGCCTACTAGGTAAATCTCTGTCCAAAGGAGCACAACGATGATATCAGCTTTGATTAAAGGGACTGTATTGGGTGGTTTGGTACTTTTCGTATGGAGCGCAATCTCATGGATGGTGCTGCCGTGGCGCACCTGGACTATGCACGGATTCAGCGACGAAAAAACGATAACCCAGGCTATTAAGACAAGCGTTCCGCAAAATGGGATCTATCTTCTGCCCGCAGAGCAGGACACGTCCGCGATGAGCCCGGAACAAAAGAAGGCGGCCGAAGAAAACATGATGAATCAAATGATGAACGGTCCGATGATATTCGCGTCGGTAAGACTTGGTCCGATGCGGCCGTTTGGGCTATCGCTCGGGATTCAGGTTTTGGGACAAATGGTTGGGGCGTTTCTGGCTACACTCCTTTTGCTGAATACCAGCATTCAGTCTTATGGCAAGCGTCTTCTGTTCGTTTTGGGAATAGCCCTATCAATCGCGATCATGGGGAATATCGAAAACTGGAATTGGTGGAGTTTCAGCACAATCTACACATTACAACAGATGGCGGATGTTCTTATTGGATGGTTCTTTGCCGGGCTCGTAATTTCGAGGATGGCCATACAAAAGCGACTGGCTACGGTGCCGAGTGCAGTAACCGCAGCCGCATAGGCGGCGGAACAAAGGAGTTTGACCAGAATCAAATCCGGTAAATCCGTTTTGCTGTCGTTTCCGTAAATGAAGTATGCGATGAGTAAACTTGACCGCTAATGGATCGAGTTCAGGATTAATGATGCTAGCTTCGTTCATCAAATTTTCAAATAAGGAAGGCAGGACATGGCAAAGAAGTCACAGCAAAAGAACACTGGCAGTAAACGTGGCCGAACTAAGATCAGCAAACTTGATAGACAGGCGCAAGAGATCAACGGCCAGGATATGAAGAAAGTTAAAGGCGGAGCTGCCAAGCCTCAAGAATTGGATTTCAATCTCCAGCAGATCCAGCAGACTCTTAACAGGGTTAACGAAACGGTTACAAACCTTTCGAGGAGCCAAAGTGACGCAGAAAAATCAGTTACGCAGAATCTCAGCGTTTAGCTTTTGTTCTGAAAGCTACTATAGTGAAAGGCTTGAAGGTATGGCTAACAACAACAAAACTAAAACAAGGCGGGTTAAAGTGCGGGATTTATCCAGCGCCGGAGAGAAGCTTTCGGCTAAGAAAATGAAAAATGTAAAAGGCGGCGCTAAGGACAAGAAAGATCAGAGCGGCGGAAATGTTAACCTGCTGGTTGCCTCTTCGCGTGACGCCAATCTGTTTAGCTGACGGTGCGCACCCAAAGGCATACGAAAAATAACAACTCGACTTGCAGCTATGCAATCTGATCCAGCAACACGAAATCGGAGACTGAAAAAACGGTGGGTTGTAGTCGCCATCGTGTTGCTGGTTGTCTCCTGGGTCGGCTATGACCTTTACGGGCCGAGATCAACGGATATCCGCTCCTTCGATCCTGACGAAGTTGCCAGGCTGGAAACCGCAATGTGGCGGTCGTATTACGCCAAAGAGCGGGTCAGCCTGTTCAACAAATTGTCAGAGACTCTTCGGATTCAATATCGCCTGCCGTTGGTCAGATCGAATACCGTAGCCTATCAGGCGGCGAAGGCGGCATTTGTGTTCAAGGAAGGACACAATCGCGCCGACTACGAGAAAGCTCTTCCCTATCTCATCAACTTCTATACAGAGATCAACAAAGTAAGTCAGACCAAATTCGATGTCGATAAAGTCGCAAGGCTGGAGGTTGAGTGGTGGATCATCCATCGCGAGCGAGCCAAACATGCGCCGGGCGACCTTGATCTGGCATTAGCTGAATTGCCTGCCGAGATTTACCACGTACCGGTACAAAACCTGATGGAGCACGCCCATTTACGAGCGGTTGCTATGACAATTCGCGACGACAAAGCGGACGCGGGCGGAGTGACCGAAGATGACTGGCGGCATATTGAGGAATTGTTGCATCAGTCTTATAAGTCGTTATTCAAGGCCATAAATAATTAAGACGACAGGTAAACCTTTCATTTTCCTATCGCGCTCAACATTTGATACGGCTTAACAATTTCAAAACTAAACGTTTGTCGATCATAGGGAGGAATGTCTAATAGGTCTCGGTCATTAGTAACCAGAAAACGAGCATGACCGGCTTGGGCAGTTGCCAAAAAAACGTCATCGTCACTATCCCGGCTGATCTTATATCGTTTCCCTAAATTTATATGAGTGACCGTCGACAATGTGCGCAGTCGATTGTTGAATCGTTCTATGCGTTCGGTGTTGACGCCGATGCGGTCTAATAATTCCAGGTACTCTTCGATCACGGGGGCAGTCACTAACAATTGCAAGCGACGCGCAATAAGCCACAAATCGAACACTCGAGAATTGACTGAGTTTCTTGTCTTGCTGAGGAAGAATGCGACAATGATATTGGTATCGAAAACAACAGGTATGCGATCTTTACGAGGCGGCAATGCGTTTTCTCTTTTCGGCGCGATGTCGACGTACCAACTTCACTGCATCTGCTGCTTTCAGGCCGCTTTTTTGCGCGTCACGTCGCATTTCATTTGTTAGCTTGACGTCTTCGGCTATATCCAGGTAATCGCGGACTAATTCGGCCAGTATGTCTGCTGGATTTCGTCGCGTTCGCCGGGCCTGCTGCTCAAAAGCTTGCCAAAGTTGAGAATTTTGTAACGTTTCCATCGTCATAGTAACTCTCCAAACTTCATTTTATCACCCTTCAGCCTTTACGCCAGCCAGAGATTCAAGGACGGTCAAAAGAGCTTGGGTGCCATCGTCGCCATGCCCGGACGCCTCCAAAGGCATCAAGAGTTGATTCACCAGCGACGCCCCTATGACAGGTACTTGCATTTCACGCGCAGCTTCACCTACCAGGCGCAGATCTTTCTGCTGAAGGCGCACCATAAATGCAGGGGCGAAATCGCGCTTCAGCATCTTGCGACCGAGAACTTCCAATGCCCAACTATTGGCGGCCCCTGCTGTCAACGCGTCCAGCAGTTTGTTCAAGTCAAGACCTGCTTTCGCTCCGAACACAAGAGCCTCGCTGACCGCCAGCAGATTGATCGCGACGACGATCTGGTTACAGAGCTTTGACATTTGTCCTTGCCCGGCGGCGCCCATATGTGTGATGCGTTTCCCCATCGCATGGAATACCGGCAGCGCTTGTTCAAACGCATTGGCGTCACCGCCGACCATAATGGTCAGAGTTCCTGCGATCGCTCCCGCCTGACCGCCGGAAACCGGAGCATCAAGCCAAAAACATCCACGCTCTGCGGCTTTGGCTGCGAGTCTGCGCGTTACTATCGGAGAGATCGTCGACATGTCGGCAATGATCAGTCCCGGTTTTGCGCCTTTAAAAACTCCTGAAGGTCCTTCCGCGACTTGCTCCACGTCGGCAGAGTCAGGGACCATTGTGATGACCATCTGGCAATTTGCCGCAACTTCCGCTGAACTGTCAGCAGGCTTCGCGCCTTCATTTGCCATCGCCTGAACTTTCTCTCGCGTCCGGCTGTAAACCGTTACATCAAAACCGGCCTTGATCAAATTCCTGACCATCGGCTGGCCCATTATTCCCAGTCCAATCAAACCTACGCGTTTGATATCCGAATTTGGGGCGTGCATCGGCGGAGTCCTCCATTGCAATCAAGGATTTGTAAGGCGGGAATATAACGTGATGCGGGATTGAGCGCCAGTCTATGGTGGATGCTTCTAGATCAAGAGGTTCGACGAGGACAAGCGTTTTGCCTGTAAGAAGTCAAACAGAGCCTGTCCTCTTCGAACATTTCGACTAGACTGATCTAGCAAGTATATTCGGTCGCGATTCGCACGCCCAGGAAAGTCTCGCCAGCCGACATCTCATCTATTTCAGTAATAGGAATTTCAATAATGCCGTGATCCTGCTGTTTGACCAGTGTCAATCGCGGTCTGCCTGATTCTACCTGATCGCGAGATATAAGCGAACTGATTATGATTGCCGCGCCGGTAATGGCGGCTGCTCCTAAAATTGCTCTGAGCATAAACTAAACCCTCCGAAGTGTGACCTTTCAAACCAGAACAAGCTGGTACCTGCTAAGATGTCGGTTGATTCAAATTGGTGCGATAAGGAATTTATCGGTACAAGACGACTGCGTCTTCAGTCTTTCTCTCGCGGCAGAGGGCTTTGAGGGCAAACGGACGCCGAAGCCTTGGCGGACCCCCAAAGGTTGATATCAACACTATGATTTGAGTTATGGGCGACCTTTCAAACCCGTAGAGGCGTGACGCTCATTCCAAACCGACAGGCAGAGTATAACCCAAATTCGGAAAATATAAGCAATCCTTTTTCTCAATCTACCTGTTCCGGTTGACCTGTTATCGCACTTGTCGGCAAAATCATAACAGCGAGACTCGCTCCCAGGAGGATAAGTGACTAACACTGCATCTTTAGAATTGACCGCCGAAGAAAGACAGCAGCTTGGCAATCAGGCGCTGCAGTTCGTTTTGAAATACTTTCAGGAATTCAGCGAAACACCGGTTCACCCCCAGGTTGACCCATCAGAGTTCAGACGCCGTCTCAACATCCCCTTGCCGATCGAAGGGGAATCTGGCGCAAAGGTGATCGATGATTGCGCGAACTTGATTGCACCGCTTGGACGAAGCAGCGGACACCCACGCATGTTTGGCTATGTCGCTTCTTCGGGTACATTCATCGGAGCAGTCGGCGATTTCATAGCTTCCATCCTGAATCAGAATGTTACCTCGTGGCGATCCGCTCCCGGACCAACAGAGATCGAGCACGTGGTCATAAATTGGACCAAACAGATTCTGGGGTACAACAGCGACGCGGTCGGAATTCTGCTCAGCGGCGGATCGATGGCGAATTTCGCGGCAATCTGCACGGCTATCAGAGCAAAGGCGGGAGTTGACATAAACCTCGAAGGTCTGAGGGCGCTGACAAAAGAACCTGTGATCTACGCTTCCGAAGCGGTCCATATGTCGATTCCAAAGGCGGCAGAGATGCTTGGTCTAGGTCGAAAAAGCGTTCATCTGGTTCCAATCAAATCGGACCACACCATGGACTCAGACGCATTGGACTTAGCTATCAGCACAGACGTCAAAGCGGGAAAACTGCCGATCTGTGTCGTGGCGAACGCGGGAGACGTAAATACCGGCGCGTTTGACTCTCTCGCAGACATCGCTGATGTCTGTAGTAAACACAACGTGTGGTGCCACGTTGACGGGGCTTACGGCGGTTTTGCGGCCCTTGCCCCGAGCGTCCGTCCGCTGTTTCAGTCAGTCGCCAGAGTTGATTCAATAACGCTTGATCCGCATAAGTGGCTGTTTGTGCCGATCGATGCCGGCTGCCTTCTAGTGCGCGATCCTGCTGCATTGCACGCCTGCTTTTCCCATGAAGCTGAGTACATAAAAGTAATCGGAGCCGACCAGATAACAGGATTCGCCTTCTGGGATTATGGGCCCGAGCTCACACGCCGATTCCGTGCTCTGAAAATTTGGATGACAATCAAGCAATACGGCGCAGCCGTCCTGGGTCAGGCAATTGAAGAAAACATCCGACTGGCTAAGAAACTGGGCGAGATGACCGATCAAGCGGAAGATTTTGAGCTTCTGGCTCCAGTCGGTTTAAGTATCACCTGCTTTCGATATGTTCCGACTGAGATGCGCAAAGATTTGACGTCGGACGATTCAGCAGTGAGATCAATCGCAGAAGAGAAACTTAACAAGCTCAACAGCGACATTATGGTCAAAGTCCAGCGAGGCGGCGAATCCTACATCTCGAATACTATGATCAATGGCAAATTCGCTTTGCGCGCCTGCATTGTCAATTATCGAACGACTGACGAGGACCTTAACGTCTTGCTGGACACCATCAGGCAAAAAGCATCCGAATGTCGCCCGGATTGACGGAACCTGCATTTGACAGGAATAATGTATGCGACTGAAGGGGGAGTGTTAAGCGGGTATGTCGTTGAATCTCATCCAGAATCTCAAGTTTGACGAGCGTGGTCTTATCCCTGCCGTTGTGCAGGATGACAAGACCAACGAGATTTTGATGCTGGCCTATATGAATGCCGAGAGTCTCCAGCAAACTCTCCAAACCGGCGAGACCCATTTCTGGAGCCGCTCGCGGAACGAGCTCTGGCACAAAGGCGGAACCTCTGGCAACACCCAACGCGTCGTTGACGTCCGTATCGACTGCGACAGCGATGCGCTGATCGTTCGCGTCAACCCTGATGGTCCAGCCTGTCATACGGGAGAGCAAACCTGTTTTTTCCGTGACATCACTCAGGCGGTCCCGGCCGCTCCTCAGCAAGGCGTGTCGCTGGTTAATGTCGAATCGATGGAGATCGGTATTCTGCTAAATAATCTCTACACCCTGATAGCAGAGCGAAAAGAGGAGAAACCTGAGGGATCGTACACGACATATTTATTTAATAGCGGTCTGGATAAGATACTGAAGAAGATTGGTGAAGAATCAGCGGAAACAATTATTGCAGCCAAGAATGGCTCGGCTAAAGAGATGTCAGCCGAGATTTCCGATTTGCTTTACCACCTGTTGGTTCTGATGGTGGAACGCGATGTAAAACTCAAAGACATTCAAGCTGAGCTCAGCAGCCGAGTTGGCCGAGCGGCCGATCCAAAATACACAGAAAATTCAAAACCGCATCAATAATGTTTGATACAACACCTTCAACTTACGAAAAATTTTTAAAACTCGCGCACGAAGGTAATCTTGTGCCGATTGTAAAGCGCATACCTGCCGATCTGCTTACGCCTGTACTGGCATACTTAAAAATTGAAAAGACCAGTCAATACGCGTTCCTGCTGGAATCAATCGAAGGTGGAGAAAAGATCGCGCGATATTCGTTCATTGGATGCGGACCAAATAAGATTCTTCGATCAAGAGACGGTCGCGTCGAACAGATCGAAGGCGAGACAATAACCCAACGATCAGAGCCATACCTGAGTGTATTGCGGGAACTATCTGACGCCTACTGGCCGGTTCATTCGACCGATTTACCTCCATTCACTGGAGGAGCGGTCGGCTATCTTGGCTATGACTCGGTCAGATGGTTCGAGCGAATCCCTGATAAAAATCCCAACGACCTCGGGCTTGACGATGCGGTGATGATGTTCTTTAACAACATCCTGGTGTTCGATCATGTGAAACACCAGATTTACATCATCGCCAATACATATACTCACAATAAGACTTCTGATCTCGAAGAAGAGTATCGCCAGGCGCTGCGTGAAATTGACAGGCTTCACGTTCTGCTGACTCAGCCGTTTGAAATTGAATTGCCGACGCCACCGGACGACAGTATTTCCGTTCGTTCAAATATGAGTCAGGAACAGTTTGAAACTGCCGTCTCGATTGCTAAAGACTACATAACGGCGGGTGACGCTTTCCAGATTGTCTTATCGCAAAGGCTCGAAACCAGACTTACAACTCATCCATTCCGCATCTATCGCGCGCTCCGGATGGTCAATCCTTCACCGTACATGTTCTATCTGAAGATAGATGACACCAGCGTTCTGGGCGCTTCCCCAGAGATGCTGGTGCGCTGCACCGGAAAGCGATTGGAATACCGACCAATTGCAGGAACGCAGCCTCGAGGAAAGACCGAAGACGAGGACGCTCAACTCGAAAAACAATTGCTCGCCGACGAAAAGGAATGCGCAGAGCACATAATGCTGGTCGATCTAGGCCGGAATGATCTTGGGCGAGTATCAAAATACGGCACTGTAAAAGTCGAAGAACTAATGTTCGTTGAGCGCTACTCTCACGTGATGCATCTGGTATCGGCGCTCAGTGGTGAGCTCCGCGACGGACTTGACCGGTTTGATGCTCTGGCTGCCTGTTTCCCTGCCGGAACTTTGACCGGTGCGCCAAAGGTTCGCGCGATGGAGATTATTGATGAGCTTGAACCCACGCGACGAGGTGTATACGGTGGCGCAGTGATGTATCTGGATTATTCAGGCAATCTGGATTCGTGCATCGCAATCAGGACTATGGTTGTGAAGGATGGCAAAGCATACATCCAGGCCGGTGCAGGCGTCGTTTATGATTCAGTGCCCGAACGCGAACATCGGGAATGCTTGAATAAAGCGATGGCGCTGGTGCAAGCAATCGAAATAGCCGAGCAGGAACTGTAGCGCAGGCTGCCGGCCTGCGCGTGCCTCCTGTACAAACCAGGTTTGGTGGAAAAGGGTTATGGATTCACCACAAAGAGCACAGAGGAAGCTATTTACAATATTAGCGATCGCGCTGCTGATAATGTGGTGCGCTGTTCCTGCTCTTTCGCAGAGGCGCGGTGCGACAAAAGAAGAATCTTTAAACGTCGAGGAACTCCGCAACCTGCAGGCAGTTATCGATACAACCGAAGGTCAAATAATCCTGGAATTCTATCCAGACGAAGCGCCCAATCATGTTGCTTCATTCGTAAAACTGGCGCGTGAAGGCTTCTACGACGGCACAACTTTTTTCCGTCTGATTAAATATGCGATCATTCAGGGCGGCGATCCTCTTACAAAATCTGCTGCGAACAAGGCACGTTATGGAACAGGCGGGCTCAATCGACTGAAAGCGGAATTCAACGACCATAAAAACGTTCGAGGTGCCGTCGCCGCAGTGCGTGTTCCTGGTCAGCCTAACAGCGCCGGCACACAATTCTTTATCGATGTTACCGACCAGCCACAACTCGACAAAGGTACTGACCGCTACACGGTTTTTGCGCACGTCGTTAAAGGTATCAACGTCGTCACAAAGATTTCTGAAGCGCCAGTAGACGACAAACAGATGGCGACCGAGCGAATAGAGATCCAGAAGATCACCATTCGGCCGGCGGAGCCTGTAAAAGAAGACGCAGATACAACGGTGACTGTCGCTTCCGCGAATTTCAAATACGAGCCCGATCCAATAACCCTGAGCGATGAAGAGTTAAAACATGCTCGGGCGGTGATCGAAACCAGCATGGGCAATATCACGCTGGAGTTTTATCCCGACAAAGCACCGCTGAACGTCAGGCATTTTCTGGCGTATGCAAAGGCCGGTTATTACGAGGGAACAGCTTTTCAGCGAATACTGTCGAATTCATTGATTCAAGGTGGCGATCCGACGTACTGGTCTGATGACAGTCCGAATCGCAAACGATATTGGAAAAATGACACAGTGAAAGCTGAGATGGAAGGCTCAGTCTTTGAGCCCGGAACTATCGGTCTGGCGCACGGCGACGATCCAAACAGCGGCTCGATTCATTTTTTCATAACTGCGGCACGTGCGGATCAGCTTGACGGAAAATATACAGCTTTCGGACATGTTGTCGATGGATTAGATGTAGTTAAAAAGATTGCAGCAGTCCCCGTCGACGGTGAAAGACCAAAAGAAAGAATCGATATAAAACGAATCACCGTCACTATTCCAAAATGAGATTGCGGAGCAATTATGAACTCCCCGGTTAGACGTTTAAGGCTGATTGTTGTTTTTTTGTCTCTTGTATTAACGACTTCAGGAAATCTGTCGTCGCTTTATTCCGCCTCGCCTTCTGAAGATTCGCAAAAGAAAACAGCGGAGCTTTTAAAACCTGCTGTGCCTGAGCCGGCGGCAGAAAGCTTTCTTCCTCTGGAAAACGGTAATTACTGGGTTTATCGAGGAACGGTCGAGGTAGCAAACGACCATGGCAGCACAACGAAATTCGATGCGAAAAGACGTGTCCAGATACTTTCCGCCAGGAAAGACACAAATCAGAACGTCTTTCAGATTAAGAATGAAGATCAAAACGGAACGAACCTGCTGACCTACGTAGTCCGGGGTTCGCGCGTCTATCAATTTGATGAATTCGACGCGCCGGGTTTCGAAAAAGCCGCTGAACTGCCTGCGGACAAGCTGCGTTACGTTTTTCCGCTGAGCCTGAAACAGCAATGGGGCGGCGTGGCTAAACGACAAAAAAATGACGGCATGTATTCATACGTTGTGGAAGCAAAGGAAGACGTCACCGTTCCGGCTGGAACATTTCACGACTGTTTCAGGATCGCATTCAGATCCATAGCCGACGAATTGGTCGAATGGTTTTCGCCCGGAGTCGGCATGGTGAAAAGCACCTATCATCACAATGGCACTGTGGATGATGAGTTGTTTGAGCTGGAAAATTACAACGTTAAGGGCAAATCGGCTGAGAATATGCCGAGGTAATAAGTGGCCAGGTCTTGCCTGAAGGTCTCGCAACGGTTAGTCTAAAGGATGATCGTTGCTAGACTGCTTGCGATAAAATAATCGAAACAACAGGCCTGCAATCAGATAATCGGTCAAGGTGTGCTTATGACAGTACTGGTCATAGATAATTACGATTCGTTTACCTACAACCTTGTGCAATATCTGGGCGAACTCGGCGCTGACATCGAAGTTTATCGCAACGATCAGATCACGATGGGTGAAATCGAATCTAAAGCGCCAAGAGGACTTGTGCTGTCGCCGGGACCGAAAACTCCAGCCGAAGCTGGAATAACAATGGAAACGATCAGGACTTTTTCCAGCAAAATTCCGATTCTTGGTGTATGCCTGGGTCATCAGGCAATGGGTGAAGTCTTTGGCGGTCGCGTGGTTCGCGCTTCGCAGATAATGCACGGCAAAACCAGCAAGGTGCTCCACGATGGACGCGGAGTATTTCGCGGTCTGGACAATCCATTCGATGCTACACGGTATCATTCGCTGGTGGTTGAGCGGACGTCGATACCGGATTGTCTGGAGGTCTCCGCAACGTCTGGCGACGGAATCGTGATGGGTATGCGACACAAACAGTATCCGTGCGAAGGAGTCCAGTTTCATCCGGAATCGATTTTGACCGGTCAGGGCAAGAAGATGCTGGAGAACTTTCTTAACTCTCTTGATGTACATTAAATTCTCGGGGAATGATGATCGATTGAGAAAGAAATCCTGAATCGGTCATCGATTATTTGAATGCTCAAAGAAATCTTAGTCAGACTTCTGGAACAGGGCGATATGACGCGCTCTGAATCCGCCGCCGTCCTGGAGATGATGATTGACGGCAAGGTGAATGATGTTCAGATTGCTGCAATTCTGACGGCGCTTTCCGTAAAAGGTCCAACCGTTGATGAACTGACGGGCTTTGCCGAGACAATGCGACGACACGCCGTAAAAATTCAAACCAAACACAAAGTTTTTCTGGACACGGCAGGAACAGGCGGCGACGGCAGCAAAACGTTCAACATCTCAACTGCTGCATCATTCGTGATAGCCGCAGCAGGTGTGCCTGTCGCCAAACACGGCAGCAAGGCCGCAACCAGCATCTCAGGCGCAGCGGACACCCTCGCAGCATTGGGGATGCGTATCGATGCGCCGCCTGAGGTCTCTGCCAAAGCTCTGGATGAAATCGGAATTTGTTTCTTGCTCGCACCGTTTTATCACCCAGCAATGAGTCGAGTCGGCGGCGTTCGGCGACAATTGGGAATGCAGACGGTTTTCAATCTGCTCGGACCATTGACTAACCCAGCGGGAGCGCCGCGCCAGTTGCTCGGCGTATTTTCAGATAAATATCAACGTCATGTTGCGCAGGCGCTGGCAAACCTTGGAAGCGAGAGAGCCTGGGTTGTGCGCGGGTATGACGGAATGGACGAGATTTCAGTCTGCGCTCGCACAAGAGTGGCTGAGGTCAAGAACGGCGAAGTCAGAATCTTCTACATTGAACCTGATCAGCTTGGACTAAAGCCCGTGAAACCGGCTGAGCTAGTCGGCGGGGATGCAGCGGAAAATGCAAAAATAGTTCGTGATGTGCTCACTGGTGAACGCCGCGACGGAGCACGTGATGCAGTTGTTGCGAACGCGGCAGCCGGATTGATTTTGGGTGGAATCACCTCGGATCTGGAACACGCAGTTGCTGAGGCTGGCGCGACAATCGACAGCGGAGCGGCTTATTCAAAACTACAGGCGCTGATCGAAATCAGTAATTCTTAGGTTTATGCCCGATATTTTGTTAGAAATCCTTCGGTCAAAGATGGAGCGAGTGTCGCAAGCGATGCAGCGTGCGTCGTTGCAGCAGGTGCAGACCGCCGCAGCGAAACGGATACAGACCCGCTCTTTCGCCGAAGCTCTGCGTGCGAACGAAGTCAACATCATTGCCGAAATCAAAAAAGCATCACCTTCAAAAGGAGTAATCCGAGCCGATTTTGATCCTGTGGCTATTGCCCGCGAATACGCAGAGAACGGAGCGGCCGCAATCTCTGTTTTGACTGAGCAGGATTATTTCCAGGGATCACTTGAATATCTAAAAGCAATTCGCGCTTCCCTGCCGATGATGCCACTGCTGAGGAAGGACTTCATCTTCGATCCGTATCAGGTTTACGAATCAGCGGCGGCCGGTGCAGACGCATTATTGTTGATTGTGGCGATGCTGAATGACCAGACGCTTGGCGATTTGTTGAAGCTAACGAATGAAATCGGCATTGACGCACTGGTCGAAGTACACGACGAAGACGAAATGCAGCGCGCAATCGCAGACGGCGCAAAGATCATCGGCGTCAACAATCGGAATTTGAAAACGTTCGTGACAACGCTTGAAACTTCGATCAGGTTGTCTTCTTTAGCGCCAAAGAATGCACTGTTAATCAGTGAGAGTGGCATCGAAACACCGGACGACATCGAAAAGCTGCGCAACGTCGGTTATCACGCTTTCCTTGTTGGTGAGTCATTGATGCGAGCTAAGAGTCCCGGCGAGGCCCTCGGCAATCTTCTGAATCGCTCTTTTACAGTGTGAGAGGGTGTTGTTGACGATGTCTATTATATTAAACCACGGCCCAAAGGACGACCCAGAATTCATTGATTTATTGAGCCTTGTCATTGATAACGTAGTTTGCCGCTCGTTACCGCAAGAGATCTACACTATTTATGTTCATCGGTGGTTCGATCATAAATGGCTCGAATTTTCTGGAATCGGTGTAGTACCGTTTGAATTTTATGTCCCGGGTATTTATTACCAGGAATGTGCTCTAGATGAGTTCTCACAGGATAAAATTACATTTCCTCCGTTTAATCCGAAAAGAATAATTGAAGAAAAACTCTTCGCTCGCAGCCAGTCGAACGCCTACCGCGAGGAGCCAGCCAAAAGAAAAATTCATTCGCCGGATAAAAAGCATAGCAGCTGGAACCTGCATAACAGGGTAGCCGACTTTTCTTCGTCGGCTGCGTTCATCTGGTACAGCTCAGAAACTCGCACGAATGACCGAGGCAGCATGATGGTTTATTCGGCGGAAGCCGGCACAGTGAAAACCTGGTTCGCTTCCTTTGCAAAACGGGATAAATGGAAATTGGATTTGGTGAAAGGTATTGATCGTCGTCAAGTTCTCGATTCAATAGAGCAAGAAGCGAGTCTCACCCATTAGTATGTCCGTAATAAAAGTTAAAATTTGCGGCATCACTAACCTTGAAGACGCGCTCGCGGCGGCCGATGCTGGCACGGATGCGCTCGGATTTAATTTCTATCGAAAGTCGCCGCGATATGTCGAACCGTTAGAAGCACAAAAAATCATTGAGCAATTACCGCCATTTGTTGCTGCGGTGGGTGTTTTCGTCAATGAACCTGAACCTCAACGAGTTGCAGAGATGGCATCGCAGCTAAAATTGAATGCGATTCAGTTGCACGGTGACGAATCGCCCGACTATTGTGCACAGCTTAATGACTGGCGGATCATTAAGGCTTTGCGGGTATCTTCGACTTTTAAACCTGAACATCTCTCGCATTACGCTGTGGGTGCAGTGCTGCTGGATGCATATAAAGACGGCGAATACGGTGGCACCGGGGAAGTATTTGCGTGGGACGTTGCAATGGAAGCGAAACGGTACGCGCCGATTATTCTTGCGGGTGGTCTGAACCCGTCGAATATCGAACAAGCGATAAAAACTGTGAATCCATACGGCGTCGATGTCGCCAGCGGTGTGGAATCTTCGCCGGGTAAGAAAGACAGGAATAAAGTTCGAGAGTTTGTAGTTAAAGCTAAGTCGGTTTAGCTGGAGAACGCATTGGAGACAAAAAGGGAGACAGCATTACCGGACGAGCGCGGACACTTCGGCCGCTATGGCGGTCAGTTTGTCCCAGAGACGCTTATGCATCCACTCGAGCAATTGCACGAGGCATACCTGGCTGCGCGTGACGACGCATCTTTTCAGGAACAGTATAAATCTCTGTTAAAGAATTATGTAGGTCGCCCAACGCCGCTCTATTTCGCCGAGCGGCTTACAGCGCATTGCGGCGGTCCGAAGATCTATATTAAACGCGAAGACCTCAACCACACCGGCGCACACAAAATCAACAACGCTCTTGGCCAGGCGCTGCTAGCCAAGCAGATGGGCAAAACCCGCATTATTGCCGAAACCGGCGCTGGGCAACACGGGGTCGCTACCGCTACGGCCTGCGCTCATCTGGGACTGCAGTGCATTGTTTATATGGGCACTGAGGACATGCGACGACAGGCACTGAATGTTTTTCGGATGCGTTTGCTTGGGGCCGAAGTAATCGGCGTGGAAACCGGTAGCCGCACATTGAAAGACGCGATCAACGAGGCGCTACGCGATTGGGTAACGAATGTCGGCGATACTTTTTATGTGCTGGGTTCGGCGCTCGGTCCGCATCCCTACCCGATGATGGTTCGCGATTTCCAGAGCGTCATCGGTCGCGAAGCTCGCGCACAAATTCTGGAAGCCGAAGGTCGCTTGCCAAACGCGATCGTAGCCTGCGTCGGCGGCGGTTCGAACTCCATCGGCATTTTCTACGATTTCATCAAGGACGAATCCGTTCGTCTGATCGGCGTCGAAGCAGGCGGTCGGGGCGACAAACTAGGTGAACACGCCGCGCGATTTCACGAAGGCGGTGGAGGTAAATTCGGCGTTTTGCAAGGCACAGCAAGCTATGTCCTGCAGGATGAACGCGGACAAATCGCGGCAACTCATTCGATTTCCGCTGGTCTCGATTATCCAAGCATCGGACCGGAACACGCTTATCTCAAAGATGCTGGTCGGGCAGAATATACCAGCGCTTCGGACGACGAAGCATTGAACGCTTTTCAGTTATTGTCAAAATTGGAAGGAATCATTCCGGCACTCGAAAGCGCACATGCTGTTGCGCATACATTGCAGCTCGCGCCTACAATGCGACAGGACGAGATTATCCTTGTAAACCTGTCCGGTCGCGGCGACAAAGATGTGCATACCGTTCAGGAACACATGGATTCGACGGCGGAGAACCGATGACCTTAATTAACGAACGCTTCAAATCACTTCGTGAGAAAGGTCGCGGATTTATTCCGTTCATCACTGCTGGCGATCCTGATCTGGATACGACGCGAAGATTGGTTATCGGTCTAGCTAAAGCAGGTGCGGACGTGATCGAGCTCGGGGTTCCGTTCTCTGATCCTATGGCCGACGGCCCGGTGATTCAGCGTGCGAGTGATCGAGCGTTGAAAAATAATTTCGGTCTCGCAGAGATTTTGAATCTGGTCGCAGATTGCCGCAAAGAGAGTGATGTTCCGATTATCCTGTTTAGCTATTTCAATCCTCTTCTGCAATATGGGTTGGAAAAGCTGACTGCGGACATGAAGTCGGCAGGCGTGGAAGGCGTTCTCGTAACCGACTTGATTCCTGAAGAGGCAGACGAGTTTGTGCGGCTGTGTCGTGCAAATGACCTCTGCAATATCTTTCTAATAGCGCCGACCAGTACCGATGAGAGGTTACAACTTGTCGCGCGTCACGCTTCCGGCTTTGTTTACGCGGTCTCTCGTACGGGAGTAACCGGCGTTCAGCAAAGCGTCTCATCGGCAGTCGCGCCTCTGGTCAGTCAGATGAGGCGATACACTGATTTACCTATTGCGGTGGGATTCGGAATATCAACGCCAGAGCAGGTAAACGAAGTTTGGGAAGTCGCCGACGCGGCCGTCGTCGGCAGTGCTATAGTCCGCGAAATCGAGAGTAGCATCGAACGCGATTTGAGTCAGCAGGAGTTGATTGATTCGGTGATCCATCTTGCCAAATCACTGTCAGCGGGAAGCGACAAGATGGCAAAAACCAGCCAAAGTGACTAAAATCTAATTGAAGGTTTGTCGACTTAGATATAGATCGGTCTTTTTAGCTCAACAAAGGCGGAGGATTTCTTGGACATTGAGGACTGGCGTAAAGCGATTGACGATATTGACGAACAGTTGGTCGTGCTGCTGAACAAACGGGCCAACTGCGCGATCGAAGTTGGTCGGGTTAAACGCGCCCGCGGAATCGAAATATATCAGCCCGATCGCGAGCAACAGGTCATTCGCCACGCTAATTCTGTAAACCAGGGGCCACTGGACGAAGCCGCGATCAGACGGCTGTTTGAGCGAATAATCGACGAATCGCGCCGCGTCGAGCGAGTAATTGTTGCGCAAGAGGAAGAACGACAGTTGCAGATTGAGATTGAGCACACGTAGAGCCGCCGAACAGCTCAATCCGAAAGTTCATTAGAGTTTTTGGAGAAACCATGATTATCGTAATGGAAGAGGGCGCATCTGAAGGTCAGATAGCCCAGGTTGTAGACAGACTGGTCAAACTAGGGTTCGACGTCCATCGCTCTACCGGAGAGCGCCATACAGTTCTTGGCGCTGTAGGTGCAAGAGATGTCGATTCCCGCGATTTTGAGTTGCTGGAAGGCGTCCACGAAGTCCTGCGGATTTCCGTACCTTACAAACTTGCCAGCAGGCATTTCAAACCAGAAGGCACAAAGATTCGTGTCAAGGATCTGGAGATCGGCGGCGAAGAAGTCATAATGATGGCTGGCCCCTGCACCATCGAAAGCGAAGAGCAGGTCGAAACGATAGCCGACTACGTAGCCAAATGCGGAGCTCGTGTTTTACGCGGCGGCGCATTTAAACCCCGCACATCGCCTTATTCTTTCCAGGGAATGGGTGAAGAAGGTCTGCGATATTTGCGCCGAGCAGCAGACCGTCATGGCTTACTGGCCATTTCAGAAGTAATGGAATCATCGCAGATTCCGATGTTCCTTCGCTACGTTGATATTCTTCAGGTTGGCGCGCGCAATATGCAGAATTTCAATCTGCTGAAGGACCTTGGTCGCATCAATAAACCTGTGTTGCTGAAACGCGGTCCGGCGGCAACGATAGAAGAAACCCTGCTCTCTGCCGAATACATTCTGGCCGGTGGAAATCATCAGGTGATCCTCTGCGAACGCGGTATCAAGACTTTTGAGACCTACACTAGAAACACTCTGGATATTTCAGCTATCCCGGTTTTCCACAAGCTTTCGCATTTACCCGTTGTTGCTGATCCATCCCACGGAACTGGGCGAAGAGATAAGGTAGTTCCGATGGCTCGCGCCGCATTCGCGGCCGGGGCGGATGGATTATTAATAGAAGTACATCACTCACCGGAAACTGCATTGTGCGATGGTGCGCAATCGCTGCTTCCTGATCAGTTCGAAAAGCTGATGGACCAGTTGGGTATGATGGCGCCAGCAATTGAACGAACGATAGCAAAACCGGTTGCGGCTTAAATGTAGCGCAATCTTTCCAGATTGCGCCGTAATTCAGCATTAAGTCATTCGAAATCGGCATACGTTTGTCAGCGGGCGCAATCTGGAATGATTGCGCTACAAATATGAAAATTACTCGACTCAATCACGTCCAGATCAGTGTTCCAATCGGCAGTGAAGATGAAGTGCGTCGGTTCTATTGCGACGCTCTCGGACTGAAAGAAATTCCGAAACCTGAACCATTGATCAATCGGGGCGGACTCTGGCTGGAAATCGGCGACCTGCAAATCCATTTCGGAACCGAAAATATCGATGATCGAGCAGCTTCAAAACGACATGTAGCCTTCGAAGTAACAAACCTTCATCAGGCCAGAGCAACACTCGAACAGAACGGCATCAAAATCAAAGATTCAATTCCCATAGCCGGATATGATCGTTTCGAAATCCGCGATCCATTCGGCAATCGCCTGGAATTCATGCAGCGACACTGAAAAACGAATGCCCCAGAAAATCAACAGTTCTACGATAACTTCGCGATTCCCGCGCATCTGTATCGTAGGCGTTGGGTTATTGGGCGGATCGTTCGCGGCCGCACTAAGAGCGAGAGGTTATCGTGGGCAATTGAGCGGTTACGACGTGCGACCGCTTGAACCGTTGATCTCTCGTGGATTGATCGATAACGAAGAACAGAGCTTTGATCGCAATGAAACTTGCAATGCTGACCTGATTTATCTGGCCGCACCCATCAATAAGATAATCGAGTTCCTTAAAACAAAAGGTCATCTATTTAAACCCGGCGCGATTGTCACTGACACTGGCTCGACAAAACGCGCAATTGTTTCTGCCGCTGAGCACGTTATCAAAAACGCGACTTTCGTCGGTGGCCATCCAATGGCCGGCAGCGAACATACTGGCGCCGATTATGCAGATGCGCAGTTGTTCTCTGGCGCTACCTACATTCTGACTCCGTCGGCCACAGAACAGCTTTCTGATCTCGAAACTCTGAGTCGTTTTCTTGATGCGCATCCTGTCATCCTAAGCCCTGAAGACCACGACCGAATGGTGGCGCTTATCAGCCAGGTGCCACAACTGCTCTCAACTGCATTGGCTGCGAATGTCGGATCTGAGTCTGACCACCAAATCCTATTTAATCTTGCGGGTAACGGCTACCGTGATATGACTCGGCTGGCCGCCAGTCAATGGAGCGTCTGGGGCGATATCTGTGAAACAAACGCTGACAACATCGCTGCTGGACTCGAGAAGCTGATTGCCTCCCTTACTCATTTGCGCACTGCTCTATCCAGTGGAGATGGCAAAACCGTATCTGAATGCTTTCAACAGGCAAACGAATCCGCTACGCTCTTCCGTCAAACAAAAATAAAACCGTTCTCTAAACAAGCAAATTTCACCACAGAAAACACAGAGAGCACAGAGCATGGAAATTAATGATATTACCGGCTCGGTCGTTGATGCAGCTATAAAGGTTCATTCGGCCCTAGGACCAGGTCTGCTTGAGAGCACTTACGAGGTTTGCCTGAAACACGAATTGATTAAACGTGGACTGAAATGTATGTCGCAAGTGGCGATGCCGGTTGTTTATGATGGTGTTGAGATCGAAACCGGCTACAGGATTGATCTTTTAGTCGAAGACACTGTCATTGTGGAACTGAAATCAATAGAAAAAATTATGTCAATTCACGAAGCGCAATTACTGACCTATTTGAAACTCAGCAGGAAACGAGTTGGACTGCTAATCAATTTCAACGTCCGCTTCCTTAAAGACGGCATCAAGCGATTGATAAATGATTAAATTTTCTCTGTGCTCTCTGCGTCCTCTGTGGTGAAAAATATCTTAATTTCCGTTCACTTATTCATAAATTCGAAGTAACATACCTTCTGCACTCAACGTAAAATCAATCCAGACCGATTCGCGCCAGTACTATGAGAACATTCGTCATCGGTGATGTTCATGGTCGTCTCTGGTTGCTGAAGCAGTTGATTGAAGGATCAGGGATCGATACAAAAAATGATAAAATCGTCTTCCTGGGCGATCTGATCGACCGGGGTGAGAATTCCCCTGGCGTCGTCGAATACGTCACTAAACTTAAATCAGAAAATCCTAACGTCATAACTCTTCGCGGCAATCACGAGCAGATGCTGCTGGACTTCATCGATAACACCGATATGAGCTGGCTGCATCCTTCGAACGGCGGCGCGAGGACTCTTGCCCAATACGGAAGCCCCGTCGAAGGAGACGACGGCTTTACCAATCTGAAGATCCCTTCTCACCATATTGACTATTTCCGATCTACGATTTTCTTTCACGAAGATAAAGACGCTATCTACGTTCACGCCGGACTAACATTGGGCGTTCATCCGTCGAAAGAAGATCCTCGTAAATTATTGTGGAGTCGCAACCAGGAGTTTTACGACTACTATGATGGGAAGCTCTGCATCTTCGGTCATACCCCCACGCGCTGCATTAAGAATGGAACGTTCCGCCACGCTCACGATATCTTCGTCGGCAGGAAAGCAATAGGTATCGATACAGGTTATCGAGACGACGATCCGCTCTCCTGTATAGAGATAGGAACCCTGACGGTTTACCAGAAGTTCTTTGAAGGCGGAGTTTCGTCTTATAAAGTGAAACTCAACTGATTCAGAACTAATCACCAGCAATCATCTCTGGTTCTTCCTGATGAGTCTGAGTATGATGCCCTGCGTGGTGAACACCGCCGCCGCAACCGCTGCCGACATTCTTGGTCGGTAACGCTCTGGCGTCGATCACAGGCAATCGCAGGCTGTGTTTCGTGGTCTTTAGCGGCACGGGCTTTCCGTTAGCCCAAACTTCGTGACGACCTACATTCTTGTACCAGTCTGCGGTCGTTGCGGTCATTCTCATGTTCTCGATGATCTGTCGCCAGCCGACTCCGGTGTTATACGCGCAGAAGGAAATCTCGCCTTCCTGTGTTCCGTACGGTATCACGCACATTTCAGTGCGGCGGAAATCGTAAACGAACAGATCCTGGAACCACATTCCTTCAATACAGAGGATTCGCCACGGGTTTTCATCGCGACGATTCTTCATTCGATCATTCTTGTCGGAATTCGACGTGGTCGCCGCCGGTTTGAACAGTTGAATCAAGTCGCTGATCGGGAACCCTTCTGGCGCTTTGCTCGGATCGTAATTGCGCAGGATAGCCATCCCAAGCTGTGCCGCAATCACGTTTCGACTGCGAGCAGTGTCGGTGATAATCGCCACGTCCTTAATGAACTGCTCGTAGTTAAAGAATTTGTAGAGCGGACAGTATTCGCCCGTATTGCGATTCACGACCAGCAGCGTAAAGATTCCGCAGTTTGGATGGCAATTGCACGCCGACCATCCCCAGGGAGCGTCAGCACCCTGCAACATATCCATCACGCTGGTGAAAGCGCTGAATGAAGAGAGTGGGAACCAATCGCGCATCGGCTCGATTCCACCGTTCAGTTGCTCCCTCAACTCGTGAGCCATCCCGGCCAGCGTGTATCGATGCTGGGTTCGCTCTTCATCGCTGATGTCTTCGTCGCGTCCGGTGAAGGATACCGGTTGAAAAGCTATTGTCTGAATTTTGTCGATGTTCTTGACCGCAAATTCGACTATCTTGCCGATTCGGTGATTGTTGATCGTGTTGACGATCGTCACCACCAAAGTCGTCTTCATTCCGACTTCGGCCATATTCTCAATCGCCTGCAACTTCACATCGAACAAATTGCTGATGCCGCGATGCTCGTTAACGTCGTTGCCAACTCCGTCAAATTGCAGGTAAGCGCCGTGCAGACCAGCTTCATAAGCTTGGCGAGTAAACTCTTTATCCTGAGCGAACCTGATTCCGTTTGTTGCCGCCAGGATTCTGTAGAAACCTATCTTCTTCGCATATGCGACCGACTCAAGGAAATGCGGTGCAAGCGTCGGTTCGCCACCAGAAAAGAGAATGATCGACTGACGACGAGGCTTAAAGGAAACCGCTCGATCCAGAATCGCTTTCACATCCTCGAATTCCGGTTCGTGAACGTAACCGACCTGGTTTGCGTCCATAAAGCACGGGTTGCACATCATATTGCAGCGGTTGGTCAGATCAACTGTCAGCACCGCTCCGCGACCATATTTAATGTTCGAAGCTCCGTGATGGTGGACATCTTCGTCATCTGAGCATTTGAAATCGCGACCGAAAAAGAGCCCTTCAATTCGGCGTGTGAAATCCGGATCAACCGACATTACGTCTTCGATTGTTCCATGTTTCGGGCAGGTCTTTCGCATGATGACCTTGCCGTTCTCTTCCAGGATGTCTGCTTTCAGCTCGCCGGGATTGTCGTTGATCAGAGAGCTCAGCTCAGTCTCGCCGCTGATAATGGAATCGCGAACTTCCTTAACGCAGCGCGGGCAAAGACTGTCGGTCTTTCGCGGAAAGCCGAGAGGAGGAGCAGTTCGCTCGTACGATTTCAACAGTTTTCCAGGAGCCCATTTCGGCTGGATCGTCTCGCCTTCAGGGAGTCGAGTGTTGACTACCTGAAAAGTGTTCCAGGCGATGTTAGCCAGCCCGGAAACAATCTTTGACCCAGCAAGAGAGCGCAACGGTGATTTTTTGTCGGATGACGGATTTCCCAAGTTATGGTCCGTATACATTCTTTAAGCCTCTTATGATTCCTGTTTGGTTAAAAAGAGCCCAAACTCCTGCCATATTAAACTCTTATCGGACATACAAAGTAGATGATAATACTCGGTTAGATGGAAAAGACAAGCGAATATTTGCCTGTTCGGTACAACGGCCTGCCAGTCTGTTGCCCGGTTATCGGCCAGTTCTTAACTTAGTCTCCCAGAATGGCCGTTTGTTATACACCTCGGTGGTGACATCAATTGGCCGAATTGAAGCATTTCATTGAGGTGTCACGCCACGTGTCACAGCGGTAGTCATTCATAGTAATGAACTTACAGAACTGTGACAAGTGTGACAGCACTTGGCCACATTTCACGGCCACTGACCGGCAACGCAGGACACTCAGGCAGCCAAGCGCGGTAAAGATCGCTAACGGAATCAACAGACCGGCTTCTTTTTACATTGCGACTGTGACATCAGTTGGCCAGCGAATCGCTGGTACGCTGAGGTGTCACAGTGTTACCGACAGAAACTAAAGAACTTACCGTGCTGTGACAGGTGTGACAGCACTTGGCCAAATTCGAACGCTCTCTCCCGTATTGCAGAGATCAGGCTGCAAGACGAGTCGAGGAGCATTGTTTACGCATCTAGACATAAATTTACAGGATCGCGAATTCCGACATTAAAGGTTTTGCCATAAGCTTAATCAATTCAACAGATTGCAACTGGTGTGACCGGTGTGACCTTCATTGGCACAAACTGGAAATGCGACGCCTTCAACCATTCCGAGTTTTCTGTAAACAAACCGACGATTTTCTTGCAGGTTCCGGAGATTTCGCTTATATTTCACTTATGAAGGAGGTTGGGTTGTGGTTGCAATTGTCAGAGTCGGAATGGCCGGATGGGCGTATGATGATTGGAAAGGCGTCGTATATCCGCGCGATTCAAACTCCAAATTCGATAGGCTGGGTTACATGGCCCGGTATTTTGACACAGTAGAGATCAATACGTCTTTCTACGCACCGCCATCAGACAAAAGCACGAAGGAATGGCTTAAGCGAGTTGAATACAACCGGCTGTTCAAATTTACAGCCAAACTTTATCAAGGCTTCACTCACAAACCCGGGATGGGGACAAAAGAGGACGAATTCAAATTCAAGCAATCCATGGAGCCTTTGATTGACGCTGGCAGGCTTGGCGCAGTGGTCGCGCAATTTCCATGGTCATTCCAACGTTCACCCGAGAATCGAAAATACGTTGATGCACTCTTGGAGCGCTTTAAAGATTTTCCCCTTGTTTTAGAAGTAAAACACTCTTCCTGGAATGAACAACCGGTTTATGAATCCTTGGAAAAACGGAGCGTGGGATTTTGTAACATCGATCAACCGTTGTTTGCCGGTTCTCTGGAGCCGTCATCGTTTATAACATCGCAGATCGGCTACATTAGAATGCACGGCCGCAATTCCAGGAGCTGGTTTCAAGTTCAACCTGGTGACTGCTGCAAGCATGACTATTTTTATTCCGAAGAAGAATTAAAGCCGTGGATTGAACGCATTCGCAAAATGAAAGATTCCGCAAACGAGATCTATGTGTTGATGATCAACACCTGCAAAGGACAAGGAATGGCGAACGCGCTACAGATAAGGGCTGCGCTTGAAAATCGAAGAGTCAAAGTTCCGGACCTTCTATTGAGCGCATTTCCTCAATTAAAGAAGATTGCGGAATCAACAGCGTTAGAGCCTCGATTGCATGACGTGGCCTAGGCATCTTGCCTGTGTTTGTCTATTTACAGACCGGTTGCTTGGGACGTGAGAATCGCGCGGAGCGACGAATTGATTGTCAATGTTTCGGTGCTGGCGTAAAATCGCACCGTCATCACCAGAAAATCCTTTGTCGATTTCCTCCGGAGATTCTAATGAACACAAGCTACTGCCAGAACTGTGGTCGCGTAAATTCAGACGCACAGTTTTATTGCGGCACATGCGGTAATCCGTTGCCTAACCGATCAACGCTGAATCAGCAGGGCTCAATTCCAGCAGCATCATCCGGCACGCTGGAACGAAATGCGATTTTGGTATGTTGCGTATTATCACTTCTTGTTTTCTTTCTTCCATTGATGACCATACAGGTTCCGATTGCTGGAGCACAGGATATCAGCGGTTATGATGTTTTTTCGAAGGTGAGCGATTTCAATGACAGATTGCAGCGAACAAATTCATATCCAAGTCCAGCTTTTTCCTCCAGCTCGACCGGAAACAGTCGGCACCCGGATTTACCATTAAGTATGGAGGTAGGGTTTTTAGTACCGTTTTGGTTAATAATCTCGTTCATCTCAGCAGCAATCGGTTTAATAACTTCGTTTAAAAGCATTTCCGCTTCGCGGATTATGTGTTTGATGGGGGCCTGTTTTTCAGCCGCGGCGATTCTGCACATTTCCATCATGAATTCCGATATTCACTCCTGGATAGCGCAGTCAATGGAAGAAACCAGTCGCAATCTGGCTAATAATCCTTTTGCCGGTTTGGCCGAAGGCCTTGGCGCGATACTCGCGACTTCTTTTCAGATCAGGGCCGGCTGGGGCGCGTATGCACTTCTCGTTTTATTAGGATTGGCTGCTTTAATTGGTTTCTCGCGCGTGCTTTCGCGTTTAAAGGTCGTTCCGACGTAGCGTAGGCGTCTCGCCTGCGCTTTTAAAAGAGAAGTTTTATTCATATTGTAAGGAAGCATTTTTCTTAAATGCGCAGGCGAGACGCCTACGCTACGAATTTTGCGCTTGCCAAATTGGAAATGGGTGGTAATCTCGGGCCAAGACCATTTCGGCCGCTTGATGTTCTATTAAATTCGGAATACTTCTTTTTGTAAGCTTCGGAAAAGGCGGCAGATGATCCTGAAATATGATTTAGGTAATGGAGGATGGGCTCTGGCACAAATCGTTGACGACAGTATTAACTATCTATGTGGTTACACTTAATTGCGAAAGCACTGGCAGTTATTGGTCCACTAATGGCGGCCGTTGGAGCAGGTTTGCTCACCTACGATATAATGCGAGGTCCAGTTAGATGGTACGATCAATATTTCTTTCATCGAGGTCGGCTGAACGCAATGAAACGACTTCACGACTCAAATGAGGCGCTTATAAAATCTTTGCCTCCCTCGGTGTACCCGGCAGACGAGATTGAACGGATGGGCTCGGAGGCAACCCAAAAGTATCAGCAAGAGGTGCTGAAGCAAGAAGAAGTGACATCACAAACAGATCTCAAAGAACGTGAGCGGAGTTTAAAACTTGGGTTATATGGGATCGGACTTGTCGCTATTGGAAGTCTTTTTCAATCAATTGCCGCCATACTCGGCTAGAGATAATACTTTCCTTTCAAGATTCTCGCAAAGCTCTCGCCGAGAGATGTCAATGAAATTACTGATCGCACCACCGACTCTGCGTGCATGATGAGAGTGATGTGCTAAGGGACAAAAGAAACCCTTAAGAATCCGGCGGTAACGTTGTTGGAACTGATGGACGGCCGCGAATTAAGCTCGGTCGCTTTTATGGATGAGCTAGGCGAACAGCACAAGGTCATCCGGTGGAGGTCAAAAGGTTCACTTCGAACCACAGGACTACGAAGACTCTGACAATGAAGATAGTAAAAACTCAAACAAAAGATAATTCAAGTGAACCCCTTATTAAGGTATTCGAAAACGTCTTAGGAACTTTTAGTGATTCTGCAACCTATAAAGCCAAACCGCCAAAGGGCCCGCCTGAAGAGCTCCCTACTCTCAAAGACGAGGAGCTTGATGCCTTGAAGCTTCCCGTTTTTCAAGATGGTGGAGCTTATCATGAGATTGAACTAATTGAAGATCCTGACCCAATCGAAGTAAAGCTTCCAACCGCCGATAATCTTACAGACGTGAATATCTGCGGAATCGATGGCAGCAACCAGAGAATTGATCGTTCATCCTTCTATTTCATCTTAGCACGCGCCGCAATAGTTGAATTCCGGTATTCGATAAACAACGCGAAACCATATTTCTATACGCGTACTCGGAACGCGGGTGCTGTGACATGGGTGGACGGCAACGTCTTTAGCGAATCAATAAAACTATTTACAAAAACCCCAGCAAAACAGGAAGATACGGTCAACATTCTGAAAGACGTCGAGGAATTGGGGGATAGACCTCTTCTTATGCGATACACTCCGGACACGGTTGACAAGAGTCCGAGTTCGCACGCGCTCGGTTGGGCAGTAAAGCTACAGCAGACGTTAGAGCTGCTATGCATCAAGGATGTTCTTACTGATATCAGAACTGTTTGTATAAAAGATGGGCCGCTCTTTTCAACCAGCGTTTCTCCGTCTGACACACTGGAAGGTCTTGCTCCCATCTTCGCCTGGAATGACCAAGTGCTAATCGCATGTTCAAAGCGTGTAAAGGACTCGTCATTACTTGTTGAAGCGTTGCTCGGAAACCAGGCTTTACGAGAGCATTGGTTTGCAGGCCAGAACCTGAACGATGCTTCCCTTAAAGCTGTCGCTACAGATTCGTTGTTACTACCACGTATATTGAATCCGGGGTTTCGTACACCGCTCATGGCTGCCGTCCCCATTGCGCGAAAGCTAATCGTTATACAGGAGCCGCGTCTCATGCCGCTTAGTTGTTACTACTTAAGTCGACATCGGCCCCACACGTATATTCGGGTCGAGATTCCGAAGTTCATGTATGACCAAAATAAGGATACAGTAGACGAGGCGATATCATTGGTCGCGTGGCAACATGAACTCGGTCATCGGGCTCCTTTGGTACAGCTCGCCTCCGATAATATGTGCCAGTTACAAGCCGAGAAACTTATCTTAGAGAAACAGACGACAGCCGCGTTATTGCGTCAAGGGCTCGAATTTCCAGAGGAATACTGACAAAACTTATGACTGATAAAAATGTAAAAACCGTTGGCCGGCCATATCACGATTTAAGCAACCCTTTCACGGTAGATGAGGGGGGCGCGTTTGCCGAATACATAATTCAAGACCCGGACAGTATGCCGGAGCTGGCGCTTGGAGCGAACGTCATTATCAAAGACAAACGAGTGAATCATGAATGCTGGATTGCGGGTCGTGTCGTAGGACTTCGGGCAATTTCACCTTTCAATCCTGACCGAGAAAACATGCTTTATTTAGAGGACGAACAGATCGACCCCACAAAAGTTCTTGATGAGGTTACAGGACCACATACGCATCAACCAATGGTTATAAGAGTAAAGCTAGATCGTGAGCTTATGCCAAACGCGGATACTGCCGTACCACGATTCGAGACGGTACCAGTTCAGCGTCCGCCATCTGCGCTGAGTCGGATGATGTTCCCAGAAATTATCCCCATCGAAGGCAATGTTGCGCCTTCGCTTCAAGAAATTCTCGAAATCAAAAGCGAAGGCATTCCTTTGGGAGCTGTGGGATTCGGAAACACTCCATATGAGAGCAACGGAACCTTTCTCAAATACAAGTGGGACGTCGACAGGCTTGTTAACAAGCACGTTTTTATAGTCGGTGAGAGCGGATCAGGCAAGACCGTGTTTCTGAAAAATCTCGCATATGAGTTGCGCAAGCACAACCCCAATACGCGCATTATCCTTACCGACGTGCAGGGCGATATCACTCAGCTGCTCCTTCAAGATGTTGCTGCGCCGATTCAACCACGCGGCTGGCAAACAAAAGTTGAAAGCGAATCAGTCTTTGATGCTATCAAACGTTTGGAGAGATTTCGGTTGGTCATTCCCGCACGCAGAAACGGCAACTCAGCCGAAATTGTTGCGCTTAAGGCTCTTGCCCAGCGACGAGGTGTAACCGTTAGTGAAATCGGATTACGACTGCAAGATTTGGGTCGGCCGTCAGATGTAGAGTATCTGTTTAAAGTTACGTCGGATCAGGTCGGGATGCTCTTAGACGAGGAGGCGGATGCCTTGCAATCAGCGACGCCCGCCCGCCCAGCTTCGTTGGCAAATTTGCGCGGATCACTGAGTGCCCGTATACGAACCGCCGGGACCAACAGTACCGCACAGGTCGCCAGTGGCGGTGGGACAATGTATTACGTCTCCACTTATCGGGCAGCCCTACGCGCCCTTAAAAGCCTGGACGAATATTTTGACTATCATCAGACCTCACTGGCTCAACCAAATAGTCCTCTGGATTGCTTTGATTTCGATGGTACGACCATACTCTTTCTCGACGAATTGGATCAGGACGAGCGGATCATGTGGGAGATGCAGCTGTTGAAGTGGCTCTATGAACATAAGAGAGATTCGTGGCAGGCGTTCGTATTCGTAGACGAGGCCCATCAGGTTATCCCCGCGAAACCTATGGGTATAGGCTCGATGGAAACCTTTGACCGCTTACGCGTGAATTTCGAACGTTTGGCGCGCGAGGGGCGAAAATTCGGCATTAATCTGGTATTGAGCACGCAGAACCCGAAGGATCTTCATCCTATCGTGCCAGATCAATGTCACACAAAGATTGTTATGAAGCTCAACGAGAAAAATGCTGCTGCTGCATTCCTCGATCCTGAACTCGCCCCTATCGCGAACCGCTTTAGTAGCGGACAATTCTGGATACAGAGCATTGATAATGGCAGTCCTAACTGGGTCCGGGTCCACAGCTGGGCGGCTCCATTACCTCACGAAAGCATGACTATCTTCTGGGATAAAGTACTAAAAAAAGCACGCGAAGAGACTGTAAGAAAGTAGGCTTAAGCGCTCGCGAGATGATTGAGGCAATCGGCAGTCGCTGCTGGTTTGGTAATTACGTAGTGCCGGCGAAGCATGCCTTGGGATTTCTTACCTAGCCACTGCTCGTTCTTGAGGTCAGCCCAAAATGAATTCCCAGTTTCGTTATGCGAACGTAGCGCATATACTTTAACCGCCTTATCCAATTCCTTTGCCATCTTGTCCACCGTGAGCGGAAACGGCGTCTTGTCGATATCGCGATGTGGAAGGGTCCTACGAAGCACATCTTCACGCATAAATCTCATGGAGTGAAATTCGCCATGGGTAATGACCAGGTGCTTTGGCTTCAGAAGCGTCAAAAATATCGGTACTGTCGGGAGAGTGGAGCCGCAAGTGTCGAGATCTATGAGATCAACCCTATGACCTCGGGCGGAAATAGATGTTGCAGCTTCTACCGCGTCTCCTTGATAGAGCATTACCTTTTTCCGGCCCTTACGGAATGCCACCCATTTGTTCTTGGTGGATGTTTTTTTATATCCTGCGCGTTCCATTCTCTTACAGAACTGTTCGCGTTTCTTTGATAGTTTCTCTGATGCGAAAACAATGCTGGCCTTTTCCGCCCATATCACTGTTTGATGACCGGCGCCTGCGTAAGCTTCAAAAACAGAATGAGGAGAAGCGAGTTCACCAATAGAGGACGTGAATGCTTCCTTTGTTTTACGGTAATTACTGCCAAAAAGGTCGTGCGCGATGCGCATCTTCCTGACCTTGCTTCTTATGGATGGTAGTTCACGACGAGGAAAGAGTCTCCGCAATGCGTCTGCATTATATTTCCTGGTCCTCAAATAATTAAGAAGTTTTTTTTCTTCGGCAGAACTCCATTCAGTTCCAGCAGTGAGGGCTTTTCTGCGTTTTAACTTCATGATCAAATTATAATATTTTTCGGCCGCTGTAACTAATCCGACATTCCTTGTGCATTGTTCAACCCGGCATCGCAAAGCTCAGGAACTCTTTTAGAGTATAGAACGATGATCGAATTTTCCCCGGCGTGTTACACCGGGCTGAATCTCATTAACGCCTTCGGCGTTACTATTTATCATGCCTGATATTTATGACTAAACGAAAAATGCTCTACTGATTCGCATTCCTCCGATGTAAACAAATAGACCGCAAGCTGATCTTTCAACGAGCTTGCGGTCTATCGCCATCACTCACGTTATTGCTTTGATGATCCTTTGTGATAATTCGGGAATGGCGGCCGCGCTGGTTTGCTCGGAGGATTCTTCTTCAAAGCCTCCAATACTGTTGCGACGGCTGTTTCCAGTTGAGGATCGTGACCTTCGCGCCAGGCTTTCGGATCCATCTCGACTTCGATGTCGGGATCGACTCCGTGGTTTTCGATCTCCCATTTGCCTTCCGGTGAATAGAAACCGAAATGCGGCGCCGTAATCGTCCCGCCGTCCATCAACACAGGATAACCGCCGATGCCAACCAGACCGCCCCAGGTCCGTTTGCCGATCAATGGTCCGATCCCTTCGTGACGGAACATCCACGGCATCAAATCGCCGCCCGATCCGGCGTATTCGTTGATGATCATAGCTTTTGGTCCGGGCATCACGCCGAACGGCTCGCGATTATCTTCACCATCGCGGTTTACCCAATAGCTCAACAGGGGTTTCCGCAGATAATCGATGATGTAATCCGCCGCGCTGCCGCCCCCATTAAAGCGTTCGTCAACCACCGCTCCCTGTTTATCAAGCTGCGAAAAATAGTATCGATTAAAGTAAGTGTATCCGCCCTGCGCAGTGTCGGGCAGATAAACATAAGCGAGTTTGCCAGAACTCATCTTATCAACTTTTCTGCGATTGGCTTCGATCCAGGCGCGATTGCGGAGTCCGCCTTCGTTGCCGATTGGCACAACCGTTACTTCGCGTGAACCGCTGCCGTCCGCGTTCGGCCCTACTCTGATCACAACCTGTTTATTGGCTGTTTCTTCAAAATAGGCATAGACGTTGTCCCTATCTGTGAGGTTGTGACCTTTTACGGCCAGCAGGTATTCGCCTTCCTGGACATTCACGCCCGGCTGAGTCAGTGGAGCTCGAAGATCGGGATTCCAGTTTTCGCCGTCATAGATTTTGGCAAATCGATAGCGGCCGTTTTCAATCTTGTAATCCGCGCCCAGCAGTCCACCGGCGACTCGGTTTGGATTAGGGATATCGCCGCCCTGGACGTAGAGGTGACCAATGGTGAGCTCTCCCAGCATTTCATTGAACAGATAATTCAAATCCGAACGATCCTGCAAAGATTCAAGGAAAGATTCGTATTTGGCTTGAGCTTCTTTCAGGTTCAGCCCGTGATAATTGGGATCGTAAAAGAAATCTCGCTCGATGCGCCAGGCTTCGCGATACATCTGGTCCCATTCGGCTCGCGGGTCGACGTAAACTTCCATGTCCTCGGTCTTGAGCCTTCCCTCTCCTGGTTTGAGCGGCTGTATAGTCGATGCGATGAACCAGTTCTGTCCCTGCCGATACATCATCTTGTCGCCGTTCGCCGACACAGTGAAACCGTTGACGCCGTCGATTACTTTGTCCAGCTTTCGCTTGTCGATGTCGAAGCGCTGTATGGTTGCACCGGGCACGCCTGGCGTTGCTTCAGTGATGTAAAAGGTACCGGCTTTTCCGGCGATCAAACCAAAGTAGGTTTTGGTCGGAATTGGAAGAGCGAGAATGCGCTGGCCGATATTTTCGAAATCGATGTTGACCGGCGGTATCTCTTTCCTTGCCGGCGGTCGCATAGCCGCAGGTGGAGTCGCGCCTTGTTCGCCCGTTTCCTGAACTTTCTCTTCGTCGCTTTCAGGGGAAAGCGGCGACGGCAGGTCTTTTCTGAGCACGCAAACGTAGATGCTTCGCGTAGATTGATGGGAATAACTGCTCATATCAAAGCCATACACGGCAGGTCCGATGTCGGTGCTGGCGGTGAAATAAAGATATTTGCCATTCTTATCGAATTGCGCGGTTTGCGCATCGCTGAGCCCGTCGGTCACCTGGTGCGATTTGCCTTCCTCTATTGAATAGACAAAAACAGCGCTGTACCACGACTCCAGAGATTTGGTATATGCGATCCAACGGCTGTCGGGCGACCAGCTTTGATTAAAGCCTCGTCCCCGTTTGGAGTTGTCGACTTTGACCGGTGTGCCCTTGTCGATGTCAACGTACCAAAGGTTCAGTCGCTTGTCGGTGTAGGCGATCTTTTTGCTGTCGGGCGACCAGACAGGTCCGTAAAAGAACGAAGGAGGATTGCCAAGGTTGATCTTTTTGATCTCGCCCTCGCCGTTCTGGTTGCGCAGGTAAAGCTGGTATTCGCCAGACTCGTCTGAGAAATAGGCAATCCATTTTCCGTCGGGTGACCAGGAAGGATCGCGCTCGGCCGCTCCGGTGGTGTTGGTCAGGTTGCGAACATCGCCTTTTTCCGCCGGGACAGTAAGAATTTCACCGCGAGCTTCAAACACAGCGCGGACTCCTGTCGGCGACAGAGCGGCATTCGCGATGCGCGGCGCGACTTTCTCGTAATGAGCGCGGACGCCCGGCATGTCGGCGTTGATCGTGACGTTGATTCGTTTTGTCGTTCGGGACTTCAGGTCGTACAGATTCAGCGAGCCGAACTGTTCGTACACAATAGCATCAGGACCAGCCGAAGCCGATTTAATATCGAGACCGGTATTCTGAATGACCTGCGTCACTTTCTTTGATGACGGGTCATACGAAAAGAGCGTGACCGGGCCGTTGCGATCGGATAGGAAATAGATCGTTTTGTCTATCCACATTGGATTGAAATCGTTTGAATCGGCACGCGGAATTTTTTCGACGCTGGAATCAGAAAGGTTAGCAATCCAAACGGGCGTTGCGCGACCTCCGCGATAACGTTTCCAGGCCTGGAAAGCTCGGGCTATCGGCACATACGCCAGATGCGTTCCGTCGGCTGAATAGGAGCCTTCATAAGCGGATGGCAACGGCAGAACCGTCGGAAACACGCCGTTGACAGACATTGTGAACAGTTGCGCTGTGCGACCGGTGTCGCTGCTCCGTCCGGAAACAAAGAGTATCTGTTTGCCATCAGGAGTCCAGGCGACCGGAGCGTCAGCTCCCGGGTGATAAGTGAGTCGTCGCGGCACTCCGCCTGTAGCAGGAATGACATAGACATCGACATTCCCGTCGTACTCACCCGTAAAGGCAATCCAGTTACCGTCCGGTGAAAAGATCGGATTGTTTTCATTGCCGACGCCGTTGGTGAGGCGGTGGGCTTCGCCGCCCTCGCGCGAGACACTCCAAAGATCGCCTGCGTAGGAAAAGACAATCTGAGTTCTGCTGAGCGTGGGATTTCGCATCAGCAGCGGCGGGGCCGATTGCCCGAAACAGAGACCAGACATGACAAACAAAAGAGCTAAAATCAGAATAACCTGTTTCATCCAAAATACTCCTAATGAGGAAACACAGAAGTCATGCAGTTTGGTAAGGATAAACCAAGTACCGTCGCGATTGGAAGCGCCTTTATTTTGCGAAGCGGTTAAACTCGGCTATCGCGGCGCGTCAACAAAATTGCAAGCCCGGTAATTAATATTTCTAAAATGAAACAAGTCATACTATCATAGTTGTATTCGGCGATCAGACACCGGACTTTTCGGTGTAGCCCCCGCCTGTCCCGCGGCCGAATACAGACTCAGGAAGAATGGCCTCGCGACTCAACAAAAAGCGAGACAGGGGACCGGATCTCATCGTAGGCAAAAATAAACGGAGAGATTTATGTCGACTCCTGGCGACCCGACGCTGCCCTCTACATTCAAGCCTGCTGATTATCCCGCCGACCAATACCGGTTGATGGTTGAGTCGATAGATGACTATGCGATTTTCATGCTGGACTCAAAGGGCAAGGTGATCAGCTGGAATGCCGGCGCTGAGCAACTGTATGGCTATAAAACCAAAGAGGTCACCGGTCGTCACTTTTCATTTCTTTTTCTGACGGAAGATGTTCAGACGGGAAAACCTCAATCGGTTTTGCAGCGAGCTCTCTCGCAGCGGCGCTATGATGAAGAGGAACAGCGCCTGCGTAAGAATGGAGCCAAGTTCTGGGCTCAAGTGACAATAACCGCACTGTTCGATCCATCAGACAGTCACATTGGATTCGTTGAAGTAACGCGAGACGTCACCGAAAAACGACGACACGTGCGGGCGTTGCTGGATCGGGCCGAATCGGCCTTTCTGAACAGCGAGGCGCGTTATCAAAAGCTATTCCAGTATTCCCAGGAAGGAATAGTTCTCGCCGATGAGCAAAAACGATATGTTGACGCCAACCCAAGTATCTGCCAGATGCTCGGCTATACTCGCGACGAACTGGTCGGACTAAGCCCATCAGACATCGCGGTCCAGACAGAGGTACAGCATACCAAAACGGCAGGGCGTAAAATTTTTCGCCAATCGGGTCGCCATCGGGAATGGGAGTTTCGACGCAAGGATGGCTCCGTCTTCCCTGCCAACGTGCTGGCAACCACGATGCCCGACGGTTCAATGCTGGAGATGATACGCGATGTATCTGATCGCAACATGGTGTATAGCGAAAAGCTCTTCTCCGACACAATGATCGACAGCATGCCCGGTATACTCTATTTTTATGATTCGACCGGGCGGTTTCTGCGATGGAATCGCAACTTTGTAACTGTCTCTGGCTATTCAGGGAAAGAGATTGCACGGATGCATCCGCTCGATTTCTTTCTGGATGAAGAAAAACCTCTGATGGAGAAAAGAATCGCGGAGGTGTTTGCAAAAGGCGAGTCCTCGGTTGAAGCGTTGTTTTTATCAAAGAATGGGAGCCGCACTCCGTATTTTTTCACGGGCAAGCGTGTTCAGTTCGAAGGCGAAATGTGTCTGGTAGGAGTGGGCATCGATATTTCCGATCGCAAGCGCGCCGAGTATCAACTGGCAGAGAGCGAGCAGAAATATCGCGAGCTGGTCGAGTCTGCAAACAGTATTATCCTGCGATGGAACTCAGATGGCCATATAACTTTTCTTAACCAGTTTGGCCAGCGGTTCTTTGGATACTCTGCCGACGAGATCATCGGACGCCACATCATCGGCACGATTGTGCCAACGCATGAAAGCAGCGGCCGCGATCTTGCGAACCTGATGGAGATTATTTGCGCTAACCCGGAAGACTTTGAACAGAACGTCAACGAGAACATACTTCGCAACGGCGATCGCGTCTGGATTTCATGGGCGAACCGCATCGTAAGGGATTCACGAGGCGAGGTCGTCGAATTTCTCAGTATCGGCACCGACATCACGGATCGAAAAAGAATTGAAGAAGAACGAGAAAGGCGGCATCGCGCAGAGGCCGCCGACCATATCAAATCGGCTTTCTTAGCCACTATGTCGCACGAATTGCGGACTCCTCTCAACTCAATCATAGGGTTCACCGGAATCATGCTTAAGGGACTGGCCGGGCCATTGAACGAGGAGCAGACCAAACAACTGGGCATGGTGCGCACCAGCGCCCGGCATCTGCTGGCGCTGGTTAACGACGTATTGGATATATCAAAGATTGAAGCCGGGCAATTTAACGTCGCACGGGAGCCTTTTGACTTGCGACGATCCATTACGAAAGTCGTCAACCTGATCAAGCCTCAGGCAGAACAAAAGCAACTTGAGCTAAAAGTCGAAATCGCCCCCGAGCTGGGCGAAACGGTGGGCGACGAACGCCGGTTCGAACAGATCCTGCTGAACCTGATGAGCAACGCCGTGAAATTCACCGACAACGGCAAAGTCTCTTTGATAGCGCGAACTGTTGCTGATTTCAAACTGAACGGAGATTCTTCGGGCAAACCTGTGTTTCGCATGGACGTGTCAGATACAGGCATTGGCATCAAGCCCGAAGACCTTCAGCACTTGTTTCAGCCGTTCCGTCAGGTCGACGCGGGTTTGGCCAGAAATCACGAAGGTACGGGATTGGGTCTTGCCATCTGCCGTCGCCTGGCCACTTTGATGGGTGGCGAAATCACCGCCGAGAGCGAGTGGGGGACAGGCAGTACGTTTAGCTTGATACTGCCGTTATAAGGACGGAAGATCATGAAGGCAAAAATTCTTCTCATTGAAGACAACATGCAAAACCGCTATCTCACCACATTTTTGCTGGAACAATGCGGACACGAAGTCATCGCCGCGGAAACCGGCCCTCAAGGACTGCAGATGGCGGAGAAACTTATTCCCGACTTGATTCTGCTGGACATCCAATTGCCGGGTATGGATGGACATGCAGTGGCCAGAGCACTGAAAGCAAACTCCCAATTGAAATCCATTCCGATCATTGCGGTGACGTCCTATGCAATGGTAGGAGACCGTGAAAAATGTTTTGCCGCGGGAGCGGAAGGATACATCGAGAAACCAATCAACCCGGAATCGTTCGTGGCCGAAATCGAGCGGTTTCTGAGTCCGTCTGCCAAGGAGTCTGCCAATGACTCGAGTGCTGATTGTTGACGACAACGCTGAAAATCTTTACATGCTGCGGATGCTGTTGCAGGGTCACGGCCATATGGTTGACGAGCGCCACAATGGCTCCGATGCATTGACCTGCGCCAGGCAGAATCCTCCGGACCTGGTTGTTTCCGATCTTCTGATGCCGGTGCTGGACGGGTTCTCGCTGCTGCGTCAGTGGAAAGAGGATGAACGGCTTCGCCTCATCCCCTTTGTGGTTTACACCGCCACATATACAGAACCGAGGGACGAGCGCCTGGCCAGGGCATTGGGAGCGGACGCGTTCATGATCAAGCCGGCAGAGCCGGAAACCCTGGTGACCGTAATCGAGGACGTTCTGGCAAAAGCCAAACGTGGAGAGTTGGCTCTGACCCCGGAGAGGCGGAATGAAGATAGTGCGCTGCTGGCCGAATATAACGCGGTCGTGCTGCGCAAACTTGAGAAGAAATCGACCGAGCTGGAAAAGACCAATCGCGAGCTGCGCGAGGAAATCGCAGAACGCAAGCGAACCGAAAAAGCCCTTCGACTGCGTGACAGCGTTATTCAAGCGGTATCGCTGGGCATGGTCATCAGCGATCCCAGGCAAACCGGCAATCCGGTTATATATGCCAGCGCTGGATTCGAAAGAGTCACCGGTTACCCGCCAAACGAGGTATTAGGGCGAAACTGCCGTTTCCTGCAAGGCAAGGAAACAGACCGGGAAACAGTGAACCGCATTCGCGAGGCTATCGCCGCCGGTATCGCATGTTCTGTCGAAATACTGAATTATCGCAAAGATGGAAGCCCGTTTTGGAATGCTCTGTCGTTAAACCCGGTGCAAGATGAAAACGGCTAGCTGGCCTACTGGGTAGGGGTGCAAGGTGACGTGACCGAGCGCAAAAAACTGGAGGATCGATTGCGGCAGTCGCAAAAGATGGATGCGGTCGGTCGGCTGGCCGCCGGAGTCGCGCACGATTTTAACAACCTGCTAACAGTAGTGTCGGGTCACAGTCAGCTCTTGCTTCGACTGCCGGACCTGAGCCCCAGCATCCGTCGATCGATCATGGCAATAAATGAGGCCGGCGATCGCGCGTCAGCGCTGACACGACAGCTTCTAGCGTTCAGCAGGCAGACAGTGTTGCAGCCCAAGGTTATGGACGTGAATGTTGTCATTTCCGCCACCGGGAAAATGCTGAAGCGTTTGATCGGTGAAGACATTTTGTTTACGACCGTGCTGGACCCGACCCTCAGCCGCATAAAGGTCGATCCTGGTCAACTGGATCAAATTCTGATGAACCTGGCCGTTAATGCTCGCGACGCCATGCCAAAGGGAGGTAGTCTGAGAATCGAAACCGCCAACGTAACGATTGGCGAAGATCACGCGGCGCCGCATATCGACTGCAAGCCAGGCCCCCAAGTGATGTTGTCGATTACCGATACTGGCAGCGGCATGACGCCGGAAGTTCTGAACTGCATCTTTGAACCGTTCTTTACCACCAAAGAGATTGGCCAAGGCACCGGACTTGGACTGGCGACGGTTTTTGGCATCGTCCAGCAGAATGGCGGTTGCATTCACGTCGAAAGCGAGCCAGGTCAGGGAACAACGTTCAGGATATATTTTCCAGCCGTGGTCGGGCAGGAAGCTGACAAGAGTGATCTGGCTGCCAGTAATACGCTCCGTGGCACAGAGCGGATCCTGATTGTAGAGGATGAAGAGGCCGTTCGGGAACTGGCAGTAATCAGCCTGGAAATGCAGGGCTACAAGGTGATGACCGCAACCGATGGCAAAGACGCGCTCAGGATCGTGCGAACTCGTGGCGGTCCGATTGACCTGGTTCTGACCGACGTGGTCATGCCAAACATCAGCGGTCCCGAACTGGTGGAAAAACTGCGCCTTCAATTCCCGCGCATGAAAGTGCTGTTTATGAGCGGCTATACTGACGATGCCGTGCTGCGCCGGGGACTCAGTGAGGCGTATGTTTCGTTTATTGAGAAGCCCTATACGCCATTGGCGCTGGCGCGAAGAGTTCGGCAGGTATTGGACTCGAGTGGTAGCGCTGCTGCCAGATGAGCGGTTTGGCCGATGTATATCAGGCTAAAGAACCTGATCTTGTGGTAGTTATCTGACTCACACTTTTCCAGATGCCACATTGAAAAGCAAGCTCAGCCATGATGGTGGGATGGAAAAGTATGGAAGCATTGAATCAACTCTGTGAAACGTTGTCGTGTTTCAGATCCCGGCATCGCACGGGTCCACGGTTTCGAAGTTACTTGAATAATCGCAAGGCTGAAAGCCAAATATGTTAATATTTCATGGATAGAGAGGTTCCATGACAACCAAAATCAGAGCGACAATAGACGATCTCTACAAAGTGCCTGAGAACCGAAAGGCCGAGATTGTTGATGGAAAATTAATTCTTATGAGTCCAACAGGCGCCAGACCTGGCAGAGCTGCCAGTGAAATCTATATTAGCCTCCGCGAGTGTGAACGTACCACAAAACAAGGCTACGCAATCCCGGATAATGTTGGCTTCGTAGTGGACTTGCCTGATCGAGATTCCTTCAGCCCTGACGCTGCTTTTCACGTAGGCGATGAGCCCGACATGGAGTTTATTCACGGCGCGCCTGTTTTTGCCGTCGAAGTACGGAGCGAAAACGATTACGGTCCGAAAGCCGAGCAAGCACTAGCAAAGAAACGTGCTGATTATTTCGCGGCCGGGACTTTGATTGTTTGGGACGTTGATCTGCTCAGCCCCGATGTCATCAGATCCTATGATTCCAGAAACCCAGATATGCCCAGGATATTCCGTCGTGACGATACAGCCGATGCCGAACCCGCAGTCCCGGGCTGGAGAATGCGGGTGGACGATTTGTTTTCGTGAAGGCGAAACGTTATTAACCCCATAGGCCGTGCACTTGCGGTCTGTTAGGAATCAACAGTAGTGGCGGTTCATGCTCATTTCCGTTTCAGTGCTCGGCCACCGATATGCATGAATTCCGCTTTCCCGTCGTCGCCCGCAATCAGCGCGAACACCGTAGGTTGAGCCGCACCATTGGGCGTGATCGAGAAAAAATGGTCTCCAATCTTTGTGACGGGCAAGGCAGTGTTGTATCCGCCCGTGACGCTTCCCAGAACCGGAACGGCCTGTTCACGCAAGAATAACTTGCCGTCCTGTATAAGCAGCTGAATGGTTCTTTCATTCGAATATGTGCCGACGTAATTGGACGCCTCTGACTCCGCAAGCGGCATCGGATGAGGGGAGTTTATTATAGCGTGCGCGCCAGCCGGGAAAAACATCTGCAGGATACTGTCCGTCGTCTTGCGTAACGGCCTGCCACCATTTGTCAGGATAACCATCGCGAATTTTTCTTCCGGGAACATTCGCAAATAGCCGACAACTCCACCCCAACTTGTTCCGGTGCCCATAACTTTGCGACCGTTGACGTTATAAAAATGAATTCCATAGCCTTCTTCCTCGCCTGCCGTCGCCGGATAGGGAACATAAGGTTTAGAGAGCGTGGCGATGACCGAGGGTGACAGCACCTGACGACCTTCAAGCTTGCCGCCATTCATAAACGCAATCAAAAATCGCGAGACATCCTTGAGATTCGAAAACATCAGACTGCCGGGCCAGCCCACCGATTCGGCCGACAGCGGTCTGATTACCCTGGATCCTTGCCCGCTGCCGCCCCTGTGGCTTTGAGTAAATGGGTAGGTCACCGCGACCATCGGATCAGAGGTTGACCGAGTCATCCCCATAGGTTTGAAGATCCGCTCGTTCAATTGTTCGGCGAAAGGTTTGCCTCCGATCTCGTCAATCAACAATCGAACCGGCGCATACCCTGGATTTGAATACGAGTAGATCTTTCCCGGCTCTGCAAAAAAAGAACTATCTTTCCACGCGCGGACGATCTTACCGACCTCAGGATCAGCGCCGCTTGGATATTCGACGTGATCTTCGGCGATTCCAGCCGTCTGGGTCAGTAATTGATGAGCGGTGACATTTGCGAGCCTTGCATTCAGGCCTTTGACATAATTTCCGATGGGCATTTTAAGGTCGATTTTTCCTTCGTCGGCCAGGGAAACCAGAATGGTTGCGGCCAGGAATTTCGAAAGGACATCGATGCGCACCAGCGTTTCATCCGTCATCGCCGCGCCTGTATCTGCATCGGAGGATCCAAGACCTTTTGAAAAAACGACGCGGTCGCCGCTTATTATCATCATCATTGCGCCAGGAGTATTTGTTTCCTTAAGCTCGTCAATCGCGGCCTTTTCTATTTCCGCGAAGTCCGCCTGCGGTTTTGCGGGTGCGGCCAGCAAAGCTTGCATCGTGGAAATGACGATGCACAGAAATAGAATGATTACACGTTGACGCATGATTTTCTCCAGACTCTAAAAGTGGCGTGCGGAACGGTGATCATAGTTTGTTTGTAATCAAATATCAAAACCATGAACCAAAGCAAAAAACATCGAATCCAATATCGACCTTGACGGAAAAGATGCCCGAAGAAAGCTGGCCGGCAGGTTACCAATATCAATTCTGTCGTCCCCGAATATCCAATCATGTTAAGCTACGCTGTCCGTAATCTGGATTGGCCATTTTGAAGGATATTGGTTATTGCACTATGAAATTACGACTCTTTAATTGTGTTCGGGTGAACCTAAACCGTCGAGGTTTTTATTCCTGTTTTGCCTTACTCCTTGCTCTTTTGTGCGGCCAGACCCTGGCGTCAAAGCCCGCGCAGCAACCCGGACAGAAGATCGAAGAAGGAAAATTCCGGCTTCATAAATTCGAGCAGCCAATCGGCGAAGAGACTTACGAAATCGATCGCGACGGCGACAGTCAGGTTCTTCACGATACTTTCGAGTTTACCGATAGAGGCTCCAAAGTCCCGTTGACTGCGACTATACAACTCCAGGCTGATTTGACTCCGCAGAAGTTCGAGGTTAAGGGTCGCAATTCGCGCCTTTCGACAATTGACGCTTCCGCCGAGATAAACAATCGCACCGCCACCGTCAGGATAAATAACGAAACTAAACAGGTGACTGTCCCTGATAAGTTTTTCGTCCTTGATGGTTACGCGCCTATCGCGGCTCAGATGATGATGCTCAGATACGCCGACCAGCACAAAGTGCAAGGCTCGCTGAAAACCTTTCCTTCGGGCGAAGTTAATATCGAGTATCGCGGAGAGGACAAGATCACCGTCGGCGGCAAACAGGTCAGCCTGAAACGTTATCTGCTCAGCGGAATAATCTGGGGTCGCGAATCGATCTGGATGGACAACAATAAACAATTGGTAGCGGCGGTAACTGTCGATGCCGAATTCGACCATTTTGAAGCTATCAGGGAGGGCTACGAAGAAGCGTTGCCTGTCTTTGTCTCGAAGGCCGCGGATGATGGTATGGCGCTGCTGTCTGCCCTGGCTAAGAAGATCAGCCCATCGCAGAAAACTAATGTCGCGATTGTTGGTGGAACGTTAATCGACGGAACAGGTAACGCTCCGATTGAAAATGCGACGGTGCTGATAAAAGATGGAAGGATTGTTGCCGCCGGTAGCGCCGCGAAAATAACTATTCCTAAAGACGCCCTGATTGTCGACGCAAAAGGCAAAACGATTTTGCCGGGATTGTGGGAGATGCACGCTCACTTTGAGCAGGTTGAGTGGGGACCGATCTACCTGGCAACCGGAGTGACAACGGCTCGTGATGTTGGCAACGAGTTCGAGTTTATCACTGCAGCCAGGGATGCTATTAATGCCGGTCGAGGTACTGGCCCGCGACTGCTATTGGCGGGAATAGTCGATGGCATCAGTCCGACCGCGCTTGGGGTCATTAGAGCCGACGATCCGGATCAGGCCAGGGCGGTTGTGAAGCGGTACAAGGACGCGGGTTTTCAGCAGATCAAGATCTACAGTTCAGTCAAGCCGGAGATTGTGAAGGTTATTGCCGAAGAAGCTCATCGTCAGGGGATGACGGTGACGGGGCACGTGCCGAATGGGATGAACGCCATCCAGTTTGTTGAAGCAGGCGCCGACCAGATCAATCACGTTCAATATATTCGGCCGATTATGCTGCCAAAGCCGGTTCAGGGCGGACCGCGACCGACACTTAACCTGGATTCGCCCGAAGCAAAGAATGCCATTCAGTTCCTGAAAGATCATGGAACTGTGCTGGACGACACATTGGTGATTTTTGAATTGTTCGGCCATTCAACGGACGTGGCTGTCTCCTCATTCGAACCCGGCATATTAAAAGTTGCGGCAGAACTGGCTGAGCCACTGAATAACTCTGGCGTTCCTCCAGCACAGGCTGCGAATATTCAAGTGGTTTTCAATGACTATCTCAGTATCGTCGGAGCGTTACACCGCGCGGGAGTGCCGATTGTTGCAGGTACGGATCAGACGGTGCCAGGATATAGTGTTTACCGAGAGATTGAGCTTTACGTAAAGGCGGGATTCACGCCGATGGAAGCTATTCAGGCCGCGACGATAGTTCCCGCTCGAGTGATGAAGCTGGACAAAGAGCTTGGCACAGTTGAAGTCGGAAAGAAGGCCGATGTGATCATTGTAGACGGCAATCCGTTGCAGTCGATCAGCGACATACGAAAAGTAAAGACGGTCGTCAAGGATGGTCGAGTATTCGATTGTGCCGGGTTGTGGCAAAGCGTTGGGTTTAAACCATAGCGACGATTGAGTGACATTAAAAGCATGGAACATGGATAACACGGATGTGGGCGGATTTTCGCCGATCAGATCAGCGGAAATCCGCTTTGATCCGCCTGGGTCCGCGTTCTATTTCTTCTGATTCTGTCTACCTCTGCAATTCTATTTCGCTCGTCCGTGGATAGGGGATATCTATCCGCAACCGGCTCGCTGCATTATAATGTGTCATCCCCATATCCCTGATTGAGATGAAGGTTTAATGAAATCCGACGCGAAAGGACTAAACGGCCTTCAGGCAAAAGTCGATGCTGCCAAAGTCGATCAAATCTCTGCTCTCGTTCGCGAGATGATGGTTGCGCTGGGCCTTGATATTAATGAGCCTAACCTGCGCGAAACCGATCGCCGCGTCGCGAAAATGTATATCGAGATGTTTTCAGGGTTGCGGCTTGGCACTGAACCGCAGATAACCACTTTCCCAAACGACGAAGGCTATAACGAGATGGTCATGGTTAAGGAGATTCCATTTTATTCAATGTGCTCTCATCATTTCGTTCCGTTTTACGGCCACGCGCACATTGCATATATTCCGTCGGACAGGATCGTTGGATTGTCAAAGCTTCCTCGGATTGTTGAGTTCTATGCCAGGCGTCCCCAATTACAAGAGCGATTGACTGAGCAGGTGATCGGCTGCATCGATGAGAAATTGAAACCGCAGGGAGCTATGGTCGTGATCGAAGCCCGGCATCTTTGCCTGGAAATGCGGGGAGTCAAGAAACCCGGTGCGGTGTCGACGACTTCGGCAATCAGAGGAATATTCGAAAACAAGAGCGTCCGCGAAGAGTTTCTGGACCTGTTGAACCGTTAACCCAAAGCATAAAAACCTGTCGGAAATCCGAATCGCCAAAGTTGATCTGCTAACGAAAAGAGCGTCTAAATCGACGCTCTTTTCGAAGGATTTAATTATTTCTGCTGTTGAGCTAGTTCCCTTTGCCTCGTCCTGCTGTTCCCATTCCGGAACCGCCACCAGAACTGTGAGTAGACCCTACTGATGGGGACATAGAACCGCCACCGCTGGATGGCGTGCTGCGAGTTACGGAGGTGCCTGTTCCAGAGCTTCCAATGGACGATCCACCACTGCCACCGCCGAATCCCCCGTTGTAGCCGCCAGCATATCCTCCGCCGCCGTAGGTGCTGTTATGAGTCGGCCCGGGAGAAGTCCTGGTCATTCGCGCCGGTCCGTTTGTTGGACCGCCTCTGCTTCCACCAGGATTGTGAATCGTTGGTCCGGTTGTGTTACCCGGTCCACCAGTTCTGACCGGACCGGTTCCTGCGACCGTTCCACCGCCAGTGCCACCGACGAAACCGGAGGTGTAAACGTAGCCGTATCTATTCCCCCAGTAATACGGATTGTAAAAGGCGTCATACCAGAATCCGTATGGCGAATAATAGAAGTTCGAGAACGGCATATAAAGATACCCGCCGTAAAACCCTGAGTAAAACCACATGCCGGAGAACGGCATCGACGGCTGACCCATCAAAGTATCGCGAATATCAATTCGGTCGTTGAGCACCGCCATTGTCTCCGCGCGGTCCTGACCCCATAACTCGAAATCACTCGAGGACTTCTTGTCGATCTTAGCCTCGGCAACGGTAGAGCCGCCGATTGTCAGCTGGTGGCCGCCTTTCAGCTGGAGGTTCTTTCCGTCGGCGGTCTGTATCAACGTTTCGCCTTTATGCGCTTTGGCAATAGTTGCGCCGGATGAAGAGGTAGTTATCTCATAGACGCCCGCCTTCTCTATGTTGAAAGAAGCTTGAGATGTTTTGATCTGCAGCAAAATACCTTTTTTCTGACCTACGTCGCTGCTTGCTTCGATCAATGCAGTTCCGGATTGGAGCTCGAAATGCATATCCGACAGCCTGGTCTCAACTACTTTGAGAGTCGAACCACGCTCGAGCCGTAGCATCGAGCCCGGATTTAACAGAATCTCGATTCTGCCGTGCGTTTCGACCACATCTCCGTTTTCCAATTGGAAACTGATGTGGAGTTTGTCGGTAGTGCCATCTTCGTGAGTTACGGTGGACGCGGTAGCTCGGTAACGCTCCATATAATTCACAAGGCCGGCCTTGGCTGAAACCACATATTGGGCAGACGCAATGCTTGCTGAAACAGACAAGAAAAGCATCAAGAAGGAAAGCTTAAGGACCAGACGCATACGGGTTTACCTCCCTCGCATAGCGCGTTAACTGCAGACCTTGCTCTGATTAAGCTATCACCTTAATTTATACATGTCCAATAAATATTGGCCTTCAATCAAACTTTGGAAACTCAGTTATTTGCGGAATACTCCATATTCGACTTCAGCTTCTATTTTCTTGCGCTCGATTAGCAGCTTCGCCTGTTCATGCACTTCCTGGGCGTCCGCCAGCATTTGTCGGGATTGCTCAAGCTGGTTCGCAATGCCATCCCTGCGCAACTTATAGTTTTGTAGATGGTGGATGCGCTCGCGAGCCAGTGCATCGTCCCCTTTGCTGACAGCCTCCCGAATGCGGGCATCTGCTTCCGCAATATCAACATCGGCTTTGACAAGGGATTCTTCCAGCGATCTGACGTGTTGCTGGGCCTCCATTACGGCGTGACGACTTTTGGTCAGACGGCGATCCAACTCTTCAACCTTCAGGCGATATAGCTTTTCCGGATTGATATCTTCGTTGCCGTCGACCAATGAGTCGACCCGGCTGCGAACAGCCCGTTTCATCCGATTCCACATAAGACTTGCAGCCTCGCGCTACCTGTTTGGACGTGACGAGTGAAAAGTGACCAGTGAAGAGCAGAAATACTCGGCGTTCACTCGTCACTCCTCACTTCTATTGCGCCGAACTGATTATAGCACTCGGCAAATAGTTGTTAACAAATGAAATGAGGCGGCCGCGTTATTCATGCGCGACCGCCAAAGTGTGGAGGAACAAACTATAAAAGGAGTCTTACCGATAAAGATGACGATTTGCGTAATTGTAGGCAGTTATTGCACATATGATGTGAACTACCCAGCCGAACAATCCCGCTGAGCCAATCCAGGCTCCACCTGCAACAAGAAACCAGATGACGCCGCGAAGAATACAACCGTTGTAAACCTGCCCAAGTCCAGGTATCAGGAAACTGAGCACTGCCGCAACCCCAGGATTTCGTTCGTTAGCCATATCCTTCCTCCCCGACACCCACCTATACGTTTTCACGTTCAATTTCGTTCCGTTCAGTCACAAGCTGCAACAAACATGTCAATTTGATGTTACAATCGCGGCCGAAAACAGCCTGTTTTGTCAGCAATTTCTTCGCAAAGGAGCCCCAGCATGCGACAACCGCACACACTCAAACCCGGAAAGAAGGTCAGACTAAAGGACTATGATGCCAATTCGGCAGGAGGAATCGGAGAAGAGTTGGCGGCGGCGCAGCTTTCGCTTTATGACCAGCAGATTGGCGAGTTACAGGACCTTCTCTACGCGGCAAAGCAGAATTCGGTCCTGATTGTTTTGCAGGGAATGGACACCAGCGGTAAGGACGGAACAATCAAACGTGTTATGGCGAACGTCAACCCGCAAGGCTGCCGCGTTCATCCTTTCAAGGTTCCGAACGATGTAGAGCGCGCACACGATTTTCTTTGGCGAGCACACCACAATACGCCCTCAATGGACACATATCCATTTTTAATCGTTCTTATTACGAGGATGTTCTGGTCGTGCGCGTTCACAATTTGGTGCCCAAGAGCGTCTGGCAAAAACGCTATCGCCACATAAACGAATTCGAGAGACTATTGACCGACAGCGGCACTATCGTCCTGAAATTTTATTTGCATATAAGTTACGACGAGCAGGAACAGAGACTGCTGGCTCGCGAAGAAAACACGAAGAAGGCCTGGAAACTGTCGCTGGGCGATTGGGAAGAGCGAAAGCACTGGAAAGCATATCAGGCCGCATACGAAGACGCCTTGACCGAGTGCTGCACCGAATACGCCCCGTGGCATATCATTCCGGCGAACAAGAAATGGTACCGCAATCTGGCGGTCGCAGAGACACTTGTTAAAACTCTTCGGCCGCATAAAAAGGACTGGACCAACGCTCTGAAAGACCTGGGTCAAAAGACACTGGAAGAGCTGAAACACTTGCGAACCGCGGGTAATCAGTAATTGCGCGGGTCTGGCAGACAGTTTAGCTTTGAGATTTAAACTGATTACCGTTCTTTTATGAAAAAAACTGCTGCTGTCTCCTATGACGAACCGACCGGGTCCGATGCCGTGCTGAACGACCAGCCCCGGATCGGTCACATCTTTTGGCAGATCAAAAACGCGAACTGTCGTAAAAGAAGAGCTCGGACCTAGCAAACTGTCGATAGGCAAAGTCGCTCCGTTCGCCGCCTCGTACGCGCGCTGACCCGCCTCGGACACCTCGTATCGATTGCCTTTTCCATCCAGAATATAGACAACGCCATCAGGGGCTCGCTGGCTGATTCGTCTCGCGCGGCTGGATACCTTAAGCTGGAGCACGTAAAAATTTCCATTAGCAGTAGCGGCGGTTGATCCGCTGCCAATGTTCGATACTGTCTTCGCATTGTCGACCGACACGCACCAGTCATCAAAACATTCGTCCTGTCCCATTGGTAATACCCGCTGTGGTGATGCGAGAGAAACAACGACAAGAACCGCAAAATATGTCGCGAGAAAAATGGCCAGATGTTTGACAGTGCCGAACGCCTTGACGCGTCTTCCTCTTATCAGCAGATACAGGAAGCGAAGCAGCGATATAACTGTAAAAAGAAACGTCAGGATAAGAACCAGATCAAAAATTCCCATAGAGTACTCCGTCACTGTAAAATACTTTGCATTGTAAAGCTAAAGCGACACGAATGCAAAATGTTTCTCAATAAACCGAAATTATTTCGAGAAGATTCGGTAAGAGATAAACAGGATTACAACGGCGAGATTAAGCCGACGAAGCGTTTTGGTTTCGGTTTTTCCCAGCTCTGCCTGCCAGGCTGGCAACGGCCGCGACCAGCTCGCGAGGCTCGATTGGTTTTGGCAAATGGGTCTGGAAACCTGAAGAGAGCACTCGCAGTCGGTCTTCGACCCTGACGTGAGCAGTCAGCGCGGCCGCGGGAATATCACCGCCTTTCTCGGCTGGCAGCGCTCGCACCCGCCGAATGAAGCTGTAACCATCCTCCCCAGGCATTGCGATGTCAGAGATGATGACATCGGGTTTCCAGGTTCGAAGGATCTCAAGTCCGTCCGCGGAGCTGACTGCGGTCCTGACGTTCGCGCCGCATTGTTTCAGCGTCTCGTCTAACATCACGAGAGTGTCCTCTTCGTCGTCGACCAGCAGAACAGATATTCCAGTCAGATTTGGCTGGCCATCAGGTTTATTGCCGTTGGTGGCTATTACGCCAGCGGATTGTGCCTGCGCCGCAGACGCACCGATGTTGCGCGGAACCGCCTTTGGCAGGCGGACTGTAAACGTGGCTCCTGCGCCCTCGCCCGCGCTGTTTGCGCGAACCGAGCCGCCGTGCAACTCGACTAAATGACGAACTATGGAAAGACCAAGACCCAGCCCTCCATATCGGCGAGTTAGAGAAGAGTCGGCTTGTCTGAATCGGTCGAATACGTATGGAAGAAACTCCGGAACAATTCCACGACCGTTGTCAGAGACGCGGATTTCAAGGTCCGATTCAAGCTGTTGCAACACAACCTCAACACGGCCACCTGATTGAGTAAATTTGATTGCGTTCGACAACAGATTCCAGATCACCTGCTGCAGACGGTTGGCGTCTCCCATTACCTGATTTGAGGCACAATTCAACGACAGCACCAGATCGACACCTTTAGCTTCGGCGCCGGGTCGAACCGTATCAACGGCCGCTTCGATGATCGAAGAGATATCAAGCAGGTTCGATTCTATGCGGAGCTTGCCTGTAATGATTCTCGAAACATCCAGAATATCGGCAATGATCTGGGTCTGGATTTTAGCGTTGCGCTCGATTGTCTCAATCGCATCTTTCGCGGTTTTCTCTTGAAGCCTTCCACTCTTCAGCAAACTGGACCAACCCAGAATAGCGCTCAGGGGCGTACGCAGCTCGTGAGATACGGTGGCCAGAAATTCGTCCTTCAACCGGTTAGCCACTTCAGCTTCGGTCCGGGCCTTGTGCTCGCGCTCCAATAATTCGGCGTGTTTCTTCTCGTCTTCTTTTCGCTGTGTGATGTCGGTGTAAAATACCGACAGTCCGTCCTCGGACGGATAAGCGCGCAGTTCGAACCATTTGTTAACAGAAAGATCGTAATGTTCAAAGGTTGCCGGGATTTGGTCTTGCAGAGCTTGATGGTATGCGCTGTAACTTATAGATCCGATGAATTCAGGGAATACTTCCCAAATCGACTTGCCTATCGAACCGTCACTGGCAGAGTCCAGACGAGGAAACAGTTCTATCGCTTTTTTATTCACGAACGTATAGCGCCATTTGCGGTCCAGCGCAATAAAACCGTCGCTGATACGATTTAGCGTGCTGACCGTTTGCTGGTGCGTCTTCATCGCTTGCTCTTCGGCTTTGCGTCGTTCGCTGATGTCGCGGAATACGACGATTATCCCGACGGTTGCGCCGTGGGCATCTTTGATTGGCGCGGCATTTTCTTCAATGGGAATCGGTTCTCGCTCTTTGGGTATCAAAACCGCTCGCCTCGTACCCGAAGAGTCTCCATCCGAGATGAGCGTTGGATTATCGATCTTTTCCAGCGTCTTTTCGTCCAGCAGACTGAAGATCTGGTTGACCGGTTTATTAAGGCATTCTTTCTCTGTGCACCCCATCAGTGACTGCGCCGCTGCGTTAATGAAGACAACTTTTCCGTCTGAGTCGGTGACAATGACTCCGTCGGCGATACTCGATAGCGTAATCTGGAACCATTCACGCTGGCGTCGTTCGTTCTCGTCGCTCGTTCGCAGGTTCTGAATAGCTTCCTGCGCTTTGGCGCGGGCTCGATACCACGCTTCGTTCAGACCGCTAATTAATGCGCCTTCCAATACAAACAGCAGCGAACGAACCTGATCGGCGGAGTTAACAATATAGAGAGAATGCGGCGGACTGGTAAAAAAATAGTGAACGGAAAAATAACTCAGCACGGTCGCAAGAAGACCCGCACCGAAACGTCCGTACCAGCCACTGATTGCGACGGCCGAGATAAAAAAGATGTAAGGAAATGCGGTTCCGCCAATAAGCGGACTCAACAGTCCCCTGATCAGCGAGATGACTACGACAGCGAGAATCGCCACTCCGTAACGCTGGAGGGCGGAACGCTTTGGCATTAACGGACCCCAGAATGAAAAAATCAGTTGCGCATTAGCGCTGAGCCTGCATCTTTAAGTTTAGCACTCTCGCAACGGTTAGATAGGCGATCCTGCTTTGCCAGGCAGGAACTTTACTGGGGAACAGGTAGAGTATTGAGAAACGCTATCAAAGGTCAGGAAAAAACCAACGGCTCTATCGCAGAACCGGCGGCTCGGCTAGCTCTTCCAGCTCTTCTGAAACGAGCGTGTCTTCTTCGCTGACGTTTCCTTTGCCAAACAAAAAGCGGCTGGGGTGATCCAGCATTATCTTGTCCTGAAGACGCATCAGACCATACATCAGTGCTTCTGGTCGTGGAGGACACCCGGGGATATACACGTCC
>Ga0070741_10001544_pt1 | contig 69396 bp, 68 predicted proteins | sample Coa_R1_4_FD_66440 | JGI IMG/M metagenome (GOLD analysis project Ga0070741, IMG submission 66440) | Surface soil microbial communities from Centralia Pennsylvania, which are recovering from an underground coalmine fire - Coalmine... | ecosystem: Environmental > Terrestrial > Soil > Unclassified ... | reverse complement strand
GTCCAGCATCGCCCTGGGGTCACGCCCCTTTGCGCGCGCACGGGCCAGTGTGTCCGGTGTAAAGATCGCGCCGGCGATATCCTCGGCGCCGTCGACGCCGTCGGTGTCGGCGGCCAGGCCCCAGATGCCGGGCGCGCCGTCGGCCGCGATCGCCTCGGCCAGCAGGTATTCGACGTTGCGCCCGCCGCGGCCTGTGCCGCGCACCGTCACGGTGGTCTCGCCGCCCGACAACATGACGGTTGGCTTGCCCTTCTTCGCCAGGGCCATGGCGTCGCGCGCATGCCGGGCGCCGAGCTCGCGCGCCTCGCCTTCGAGGCTGTCGCCGAGAATGACGGCGTCCAGCCCGTGCTGCCGTGCCGTGGCGGCCGCGGCCTCGAGCGAGCGCATGGGCGCGGCCACGAGCACGTTCTCGACCCGCGCGAGGCGCGGATCGCCGGGCTTGGGCGTCTCCTCGATCCGGCCGGCCGCGCCTTCTTCGAGCCGCGTCTTCACGGCGGCCGGCGGCGCGATCCTGTACTTGGCGAGCACGGCGAGCGCATCGGCGAAAGTGGTGCGGTCGGCCACCGTCGGGCCGGAGCCGATCACGCCCGGATCGTCGTTGGGCACGTCGGAGATCAGCCACGACAGAACGCGCGCCGGCTGGGCGGCCAGCGCCAGCCGCCCGCCCTTGATCGCCGAGAGATGCTTTCGCACCGTGTTCATCTCGCCTATGTTGGCGCCCGACTTCAGCAGCGCGCGGTTGACCTCCTGCTTGTCGGCGAGCGTGAGGCCGGGCGCGGGCAGCGCGAGCAACGCCGAGGCGCCGCCCGAGATCAGGCACAGAACCAGATCGTCGGCGCCCAGACCCCGCACTTTTTCGAGGATGCGGCCGGCCGCGGCGCGGCCTTTCTCGTCCGGCACGGGATGCGCCGCCTCGACGATCTCGATGCGCTTGCACGTCTCGCCATAGCCGTAGCGCGTCACGACCAGCCCTTCGAGCGGATGCGGCCAGCGCTCCTCCAGCGCCCGGGCCATCGCCGCACTCGCCTTGCCCGCGCCGACGACGATCGTGCGGCCTTTCGGCGGTTTCAGTTGGGCGATGTAGGGCGCGAGACAGGTGGCCGGTTGCGCCGCCGCGAGCGCTGCGTCGAACAGGGCGCGCAGCAGGGCGCGGGCATCGGCGTCTTTCATTCGTCCGATCTTCGCACTATAGCGACCCGATGCAACTGCTTGGGCCCTTGCTCCAATCGGGCGATCCGCCGCCGTTCTCGGTGCACAACGAGAACGGCAAGGCGCCGCTCCTTATCCTCTGCGATCACGCGAGCAAGGCCGTGCCGAAAGCGCTCGGCACGCTCGGCATCTCCGACAAGGAGCTGGCGCGCCACATCGGCTGGGACATCGGCGGCTTCGACGCGGCGCTCGAGCTCGCCCGTGCGCTCGACGCGCCGTTCGTCGCCTCGGGGTACTCGCGGCTGGTGATCGACTGCAATCGCTGGCCGGGCGGCGAGGGCTCGATGCCCGAGGTGAGCGACGGCACGCACGTGCCGATGAATGTCGGTCTCACCAAGGAGCAGATCGAGGCGCGCGCCGATGCCTGCTTCTGGCCCTACCACCGCGAGGTCGACCGCCAGCTCGACCGCATGACCGCGGGCGGCCGCAAAATCTGCCTGCTGGTGATGCATTCCTTCACGCCGCAGATGAACCGCTTCAAGCGGCCCTGGCATGTCGGCGTGCTGTGGAACGACGATGCCCGCCTGCCCGAGCCGTTGCTCGCCGAATTGCGCAAGGACGAGAGCTTGGTGGTCGGCGACAACGAGCCCTATTCGGCGCGCGCCTCGTACGAATACACGCTGACCGCGCATGCGAGGCCGCGCGGCCTGCCGCACTGCTCGCTCGAGGTGCGGCAGGACCTCATGGACACGCCGGACAAGGCCCGGGAGTGGGGCCGCCGGCTCAGCCAGCCGATCGGCGCCGCCGTTGCCAGGGCCATTGTCGCGCCCTTGGGCTGAGCCCATATTTCCCGCGAAGGAGCATTCCCATGGACGACAAGACCAAGACCGAACTCGAGGCCGCCGCCTTCCGCCGCCTGGTCGAGCATCTGCGGGCGCGCACGGACGTGCAGAACATCGACCTGATGAACCTGGCCGGTTTCTGCCGCAATTGCCTGTCGCGCTGGTATCGCGAGGAGGCGGGCAAGAAGGGCATCGAAATAGCCGATCCCAAGGCGCGCGAGATCGTCTACGGCATGCCGTACGAGGAGTGGAAGGCCAAGTACAGCAAGGAAGCCACGCCCGAGCAGAAGAAGGCGTTCGACAAGGCGCAGCACAAGCACTGACTTCGTCGTCCGGGGCGTAACCCCCGTTATCCACGTCATTCAGTGCGTGGTCTTCATTGAGCCCGCGGCGCCTGCGCCTCTATGGTCCGGCCGTCGAGTTCAAGGAGCGTGGGACATGCCGGACGGAAGCGCCGTTTCCAAGAAAGTCAAAGCCGGGCCGATCTCGGCCGACCGGCTGAAGAGCTTCGTCGAGCGCATCGAGAAGCTCGAGGAGGAGCGCAAGGCGATCAGCGACGACATGCGCGACGTCTACTCGGAGGCCAAGGGCGTGGGCTACGACGTCAAGACCATGCGCAAGATCGTGTCGCTCAGGAAGATGGATGCCGCCGACCGCGCCGAGCAGGAGACGCTGCTCGACACCTACAAACATGCACTCGGTATGACCTGAGCGCGCGGAATCGTGATTTCGGGCAACCATAGCGGGCAGTAGGCTTCCGCCACGGCACCGTCCACGCAAGGGACAGGCCGGGGAGGAAGTGATGTACAAGCCAACGGCCCGCCGCCTCGGCGGGGCAATTGTCGTCGCGTCCAGTTTGGTTGCGTTCCACGCGTCCGCGCAGATCGCCGTCTCCTCCAACGACCACAAGATGGTCCAGGAGAACGGCGTCACCAGAACCAGTCCGAATGCGTCGCCCGACACGGCGACGATTCTCGATCTCGGCGCCAGCCCGGTGAAGGTCGTGGCGACCGTCAACGACGTGCCGGGCAGCGTCGCCGGCCCGCCGCTCAACGTCGCCATCACGCCCGACGAGACGCTCGCGCTCGTCGCCTCGTCGACGCGTCTCGATCCGGCCGACCGCAGCAAGACGCTGCCGGACGACCGCATCACCGTGATCGATCTCAAGACGAACAAGGTGATCGGCCGGCTGACCGCCGGGGCGGGCGCCGCCGGCCTCTCGATCTCGCCCGACGGCAAGCGCGCCTACGTCGCCAACCGCTCGGCCGGATCGATCTCCATCCTCGCCATCGACGGCCAGAAGGTGAGCCTGGTGAAGACCGTGCCGCTGGTCGGCGCCGCCGACCTGATCAGCCACGTCGCGCTCTCGCCCGACGGCGTGACCGCGCTCGCGACGGTGAACGCCACCGGCAAGGTCGAGCTGCTGAAGCTCAGCGGCGACGAGATCTGGCGGGTGAGCACGCTCGCCACGCCGGCCAAGCCCTATCCCGCGGTGTTCGACCCGACCGGCCGCTTCGCCTTCGTCGGCTGCGGCGGCGACGCCAACGGCCACGGCATGATCGCGGTGATCGACCTCGCCGACCCCGCCGGCAAGGTCGTGGCCAGCGTCGACATCGGCTTCGAATCGCTCGAAGGCATGATGATGTCGGGCGACGGCAAGTGGCTCGCCGCGGTGGCGCATGCCGGCTCGACCCGGCCCAAGGACGCGCCGCAATACAAGCCGGCCGGCCAGGTCGTGCTGTTCGCCGTGACCGGGCCCAAGCTCATCCGCACGAGCAGCGCGCCGATCGGCGCGTGGTCGCAGGGTGCCGCGTTCGCGCGCAACAACGCCACCCTGGTCGTGCAGAACATGGTGCAGCAGAACCTGATGGTGTTCCGCAACGACAACGGCCAGCTCACCGACACCGGCCAGACGATCGCGCTGGGCGGCGGCGCGGCCGGCATCCGCGCGTCGTACGGCCGCTGAGGCGAACTGCTGGGGGCGCGCCCCAGCCTAGTACCAGATGTTCATCGGCAGGCCGGCGCTGTCGCGCAGCAGCGCCGGGCCGAGGCGGGTGGCGGTGCCGGCGGCGATCAGGGTCGCCGTGCGGCAGACCGCGACCGCGTCGAGGATGTCGTCGCGCGCCGCGCCGGGCAGCGTCTCGACCTTCACCTTGAAGCCGTGCTTGGCGAGCAGCTTCAGCCGCTCGGCGAAGCCCTCGGGCCGGCGCTTCTTGGAGAGCACCGGCGTGCCGCCGTTCATGCGCGTGAAGGCGAGCTCGGGATGCGCCTCGTAGATCACGCGCCGGAGCTTCGGCCGGGCGCAGAGAAGCGCGTCGACCTCGCGCATCTTCTTGAACAGATGAAAGGTCTGCTGGTTGATGCCGACGCCGAGCTTGCGGCTGATCGCGTTGGCCTCGGCGTGCGTGGTGGCGGCGAGGGCGGGGCGGCAGGGCGTCGGGAACACCGAGCTCGCCTTGCCCGGCATCAGCCTCCGCGCCTCGACCTCGCAGGCGCGCGGCGGGCGCGGGTGGTCGACGAAGCCGATCGGCATGTCGATCGCCAGGATCGACAGGCCCTCGCAGGCTTCGACTAAAGTCTGCACGACTCTTATGTCCAGCGCGCCGCCGGCATCGCGGCGGCACACCACCCAGCCGCTGCGGCAGCCATCGGCGCCGCCGACGATCATCATTGTTCCTCTCCCCCGCTAGGGGGAGAGGCTAGGAGAGGGGGACACGCACCATTCTCGATGGCGATCCGGATGGCAGACCAAATTCCTTCGGGATTTTGCACGACCTCACGCGCCGTGAAGCGAATGACGCTCCAGCCGGCCTGCTCGAGGGTCGCGGTGCGTCGCTGATCTGCCGCGAGCTGGTCGGCGTGATGATCGCCGTCGATCTCGATCACGAGCTTCCTCGACACGCAGGCAAAGTCGGCGAAATACCGACCGATCGGATGCTGACGACGGAACTTGATCCCCTCCAACCGATGTGCCCGGATCAGCTCCCAGCAAATCCTTTCCGCGCGACTGCCATCGCGCCTGAGCTCCCGTGCTCTGTCGATCTTCCTGGGCAAGCCCCCTCTCCTAGCCTCTCCCCCTATCGGGGGAGAGGAACATGAAACCTCTCCCCCGCGAGGGGGAGAGGAAATAAGAATGCCGCGCTCATGCTCCTCTCCCCCGAGCGCAGCTTGGGGGAGAGGTGGGGAGAGGGGGCTGAAACGTCGTCTGCAAACCCCTCTCCTGGCCTCTCCCCCTATCGGGGGAGAGGAACGCCTCAAAGCTTGGCGAGGGCCTCGTTGAGGGTCTTGCTGGGCCGCATCGCCGCCGAGGTCTTGGCCGGATCGGGCGCGTAGTAGCCGCCGGTATCGACCTTGTGGCCTTGCGCGGCGATCAGCTCGGCGTCGATCTTCTTCTCGTTCTCCGCCAGCAGCTTGGCGAGCGGCTTGAAGCGCGCGGAAAGCGGCGTGCTGTTGTCGCGCCGCGCCAGCGCCTCGGCCCAGTACTTGGCGAGATAGAAATGGCTGCCGCGATTGTCCAGTTCGCCCACCTTGCGGGCGGGCGAGCGGTTGTCCTCGAGGATCTTGCCGTTGGCCTCGTCGAGCGTCTCGGCCAGCACCTTGACGTCCTCGTTGCCGGTGCGCTGCGCCAGGTGCTCGAGCGACGCGCCGAGCGCCAGGAACTCGCCCAGCGAATCCCAGCGCAGGTAGCCTTCCTTCTGGAACTGCTCGACATGCTTGGGCGCCGAGCCGCCGGCGCCGGTCTCGAACAGGCCGCCGCCGTTCAGCAGCGGCACGATCGACAGCATCTTGGCCGAGGTGCCGAGCTCCATGATCGGGAACAGGTCGGTGAGGTAGTCGCGCAGCACGTTGCCGGTGACCGAGATCGTGTCCTGGCCCTTGCGGATGCGCTCGAGTGAGAACTTCGTCGCCTCGACCGGCGCCATTATGCGGATGTCGAGGCCCTTGGTGTCCTCGTTCTTGAGGTACTTCTCGACCTTCTTGATCAGCTCGGCGTCGTGCGCGCGCCTGGCGTCGAGCCAGAACACCGCCGGCGTGTTGGTGAGCCGCGCGCGCCGCACACCGAGCTTCACCCAATCCTGGATCGGCTCGTCCTTGACCTGGCACATGCGGAAGACGTCGCCCTGCTCGACCTTCTGGGTCATCAGGACCTTTCCCCCAGGGGAGCCATCGTCGGCGACGACGTTGACCGTGCCCGCGGTGGGAATGCGGAACGTCTTGTCGTGGCTGCCGTACTCCTCGGCCTGCTGCGCCATCAGGCCGACGTTCGGCACCGAGCCCATCGTCCTGGGATCGAACGCGCCGTTCGCCTTGCAATCCTCGATCACGGCCTGAAAGAGCGTCGAGTAGCAGCGGTCGGGGATGGCGGCGAGCGTGTCGTGGAGCTTGCCGTCGGGGCCCCACATCTTGCCGCCCTCGCGGATCATCGCCGGCATCGAAGCGTCGATGATGACGTCGCTCGGCACGTGCAGGTTGGTGATGCCCTTGTCGGAATTGACCATGGCGAGCGCCGGGCGCTTGGCGTACTCGGCCTGGATGTCGGCCTTGATCGCCTCCTTCTCCGCCGCCGGCAGGGTCTCGATCCTGGCCATCATCTCGCCCAGGCCGGTGTCGGGATCGACGCCCAGCTTCTTCAAGGTCGCGCCGTGCTTGGCAAACACGTCCTTGAAGAACACCGACACGCAATGGCCGAACAGGATGGGATCGGAGATCTTCATCATGGTCGTCTTGAGGTGCAGCGAGAAAAGGATGTTGTCCTTCTTCGCCGCCTCGATCGCCTCCGCGTAAAAGGCGTCGAGCGCTTTGGCGTTCATCACCGAGCAGTCGATGATCTCGCCCGCCTTGAGCGGAATCCTGGGCTTCAGCACCGTGGTGTCGCCGTTGCCGCCGACCAGCTCGATCCGGCAGCTCGTCGCCGCCTGCACCGTCACGGCCACTTCCGAGCCGTAGAAATCGTTCGCCGTCATGTGGGCGACGCGCGTCTTGGAGTCCTTGCTCCAGGCGCCCATCTTGTGCGGATGGCTGCGCGCATAGGCCTTCACGGCGCCGGCCGCGCGGCGGTCGGAATTGCCCTCGCGCAGCACCGGGTTGACGGCCGAGCCCAGCACCTTGCCGTAGCGCGCGCGGATTTCCTTGTCGGCCGGCGTGGCGTCGCTGTCGGGATAGTTCGGCACGTCGTAGCCCTTGCTCTGCAGCTCCTTGATCGCGGCCTTGAGCTGCGGGATCGAGGCCGAGATGTTGGGCAGCTTGATGATGTTGGCTTCGGGCTTCATCGCGAGCTTGCCGAGCTCGGCGAGCTCGTCGGGGACCTTCTGGCCGGGCTTCAGCCGCTCGGGGAAGTTGGCGAGGATGCGGCCGGTCAGCGAAATGTCGGCCAGCCGCACCTTCACGCCGGCGGTGCCGACGAAGGACTGCACGATCGGCAGCAGTGAGAACGTGGCCAGCCCGGGCGCTTCATCGACCTTCGTCCAGACGATTTCGAGATCCGACATACTTGCACTCCGTGGGCGCGAGAAAACGCTGAAATAGGCGTGTCTTTTTGCACCGACGGGAGGGAAAGGCAATGTCCCGCGCAGAAACCAAAAGGTTCCCCTTCCATGCGGAGAGGCGCCCGCACGAGGTGCGGGCGATAGATCCTCGGTCGTGTTGCTCCCATGATTAAGGGCTGCTCGGAAGCGGCGGTCATATCGAACACTCACGCCGAGTCCGTGCCGCCGAGATCGTTGGGTGGGATGGCAAGACACCAAATCGTTTTGCGGTCTAGTGGCGCGCAGCCAACAATAGGCTTAGAGTGCCACAACCCTAAGCAGCAAACCCTTCCAATCTGCCGAGAACCGCTGTGCCTAAGTCTTTCGCTGGGTTCATGAGTTATGTTCGCCTTGACGACCAACATGAGAATGGCCGGCTGAGCGAATTTCGTTCGCGCCTCTCAAGTGAAGTTCAAATGCAGCTCGGTGAAGAGTTCTCGATCTTTCAAGATCGGAACGACATTGCTTGGGGCCAGCAATGGCAGGCACGAGTTGATGGAGCAATAGACGCTACAACCTTCCTTATCCCAGTCATAACCCCAGCCTTCTTTAAAAGCCCAGCATGCCGATCGGAGGTTGAACGATTTTTAGAACGGGAGAAAAAATTAGGGCGCTCAGATCTCATTTTGCCCGTCTACTATGTCAACTGCGCTGTCTTTAGCGAATCGCTGCGTGCCAGTGACGAAATTGCGGCGATAATTGCCGCCCGCCAATATGCAGACTGGCGGGAATTGCGCTTCGAACCGTTTACGACGCCTATCGTCGGCAAGACCCTTGCGACTCTCGCAGGCCAGATCGTTCGAGCTATCGAGCTCCTGGAGCCAGCCGCGTCGCTCGAGACCAAGACAGTGCTACCAAAGGGCGGCAACGATCCGCCCGCCGAGCTAGGCGAGAGCGAGGATGATTCAAAGCAAGTCTTCGTTAGTGCGGTGCAGCGAGTTGCGGCCGGAGCGAAGGATCCTCCGACAATCATAGTGGACGCGTTTCACCGTGGAGACTTTCCAACGCTGACCGAGGCTATAACAGCGGCTCAACCCGGACATCGAATCTTGGTGCGCTCTGGGCTTTATCGCGAGGCGCTGGTTAACGAACAATCGAAGTGCAGGTGTTTCGATTGCGAGAGGTGCCGAGTTGGTGGTCCGTCGCAACACAATTCAAAAAAATGAATATGAAGCGGTTTGGATATATGAAGGCGGCCAAGGCGAAATTGTCGACAATGATCTCCGAGAAAATACTTTAGGAGCGATCGATGTCGACGAGGCCTCCAAGCCCAATGTGAAGATCGATGGTAATAACACAGGCGTCGAAAACGCCAGTGGCTAGGATCGACCACAGCAATTTAGCGCGCATTTGCGGTTGGGCTGCAATCGTCGCATTCCGGCGTCGCCGGGCATGAAGCCAATGACATTTTAGTCGATCGGAGTAGAATTTTAATGAATTATCTGTTCGACATTTGTTCTTTTTTGATATAGCATTGACGGCGAGGGACGAGGATTTTTGCCCTTGGTCGAATTGAATAATCCGCACTTTACCGATTCATCAACTACCGCGATTGACTGGCCGCCCATCGACCATTGCCTTCTGGGCGACGCCTCGCTGGCGCCGTCTTTCCCGCTGCACCTGCTTCCAGCCGCTGGCGGGGCCTGGGTCGAGGCGCGGCGCAGGCGCTGGTGGGCGGGCCGTCGAGCGGTAAGTCGGCCGCTTTCGCGCGTGTCCTTGGCGATGCCGCGCTCGGCTCGGCTCGGTACGGTCGCTGGCGCCGTGCAGACCCTTTCCGCACTTTCCGCTAGTGCGCTAGTGATTCGAAGTGGTCGCTCGACGCCGCGCGCCTGGCCCATCTGGCCGGTTAGCGCAGTTAGCGCTAGTGCGCTGGTGATTCGAAGTGGTCGCGCGTCGGCCTGGATGGAGATGCCTGAAGGCAGGCCTCACGCGCTGCAAACATCGTCAAAAGCGCTGTTGTGCCAAGGGCTTGCATATGTCGCCAGTTCGTTTGGCGCGTTTTTGCGGCGTGCCGTTGTTCCTCTGCCCCTTGGGGAGAGGAATATGAAGGGAGAGGCGAGGAGAGGGGGGTGACGTACAGCCTTCGGTCCCCCTCTCCTGACCTCTCCCCCAAGGGGGAGAGGAATATGAAGGGAGAGGAGAGCTACAACCGGTCGAGCTGCTTCTCGGCGACCGGGCCGCGCGGCATGGCGGTGATGGCCGCCAGCACGCCGTCGATGTCGTTCACGAAAGCGAGGTGGTCGAGATGGCCCGCATCGGCGAAGCCGCCCTTGACGACGGCGTGCAGGAGATCCTGCAGCGCGCGCCAGTAGCCGCCCTGGTCGACGATCACGATCGGCTTGGCGTGCAGGCCGAGCGTGCGCCACGACAGCACCTCGAAGAATTCCTCGAGCGTGCCGATCCCGCCGGGCAGCACGACGATCGCCTCCGAGCGCTCGAACATTGTCAGTTTGCGCTCGTGCATGGTCTCGACGACGATCGTCTCGGTGAGCGCCGGGTGGCCGGCCTCGCGGCGCAGCAGGAAGCGCGGGATGACGCCGGTCACCTTGCCGCCGGCCTTGAGCGCTGCGTTCGCCAGCAGACCCATCAGGCCGACGCCGCCGCCGCCATAGACGAGCGTTATCTTGTGGTGGGCCAGCAGCTCGCCGAGACGGACGGCGCTGTCGCGGGCGGCCGGGTCCTGGCCGAACCGCGACCCGCAGAACACGCAGACGGAAGAGGGGGAGGGTGGAGACGCGGAGGGTGGAGACACGGGTGATGCTTTTGTTGGCTTATTGGAGGGGGGTGCAGGAGGTTTCCGGGCCGATCCGGCGCCTTTGCCGGCCGGTGCGGCATGATATCATTTGAGCCTGGGAAGGTGGGACGCCAATAGCTCAGTCGTCGCACCGCTGGGAGTTCAATGTCACGCACTGTTATCGCGTTGGTGGCGGTCGGCGCCATCGTCATCGCGGCGGCCCTGGGCGTCGCCTGGCGGGTGAAAATGCGCGACCAGGCGGTGATCGACCAATCGAGCCACCAGGCCGCCCCGCCGCCCGCGCCCCAGCCGCAGGCCGAACCGCAGAAGCCGGCTGAAACGCCGCCCGCCGCCGCGACCGCCATCGCGCCGCCGACCTTCGACGTCGCCCGCATCGGCGCCGACGGCCGCGCCGTGATCGCGGGCCGCGCCCAGCCGGGCGCCAAGGTCGTGCTGCTCGACGGCGGCAAGGAGATCGTGAACGGCCAGGCCGACCAGCGCGGCGAATGGGTGATGCTGGTGCAGGAGCCGCCGCTCACGCCTGGCCAGCACGAGCTGCGCGTCGTGCAGCATGTCGAGGGCCACGCGCCGGTCACCTCCGAGCAGGTCGTGGTCGCGGTCGTCCCCGAGCCGACCGACAACAAGGCGGAGACCCTGGTCATGATCGCGCCGCCCAACGGCGCCAGCAAATTGCTGCAGGCGCCGACCGCGGCCGGCACGCCCAAGTCGAGCGACCTGCAGCTCTCCACGCTCGACTACGACGAGAAGGGCTACCTCACCGTCACCGGCCAGGCGGCGGCGGGCGCCACGGTGCGCGCCTATGTCGACGACAAGATGATGACCGAAGGCGCGGCCGGCAATGACGGCCACTGGCGGCTCAATCCGGACAAGCCGGTGGCGCCGGGCAAGCATCGCCTGCGCCTCGATCGGCTGGGCGGCGACGGCAAGCCGGTGGCGCGGCTCGAGCTCAACTTCGAGCGGCTGGTGCCGGCGCCAGCCGCGGCGGAGAAGAAGAACCTCACCATCGTGCGCGGCGACAATCTCTGGAACATCGCGCGCGCGCACTACGGCGAGGGCTGGCGCTATACCGTCATATTCGAGGCCAACAAGAGCCAGATTCGCGACCCAGATCTCATCTATCCGGGCCAGATCTTCAGCATCCCCAAAGTGAACTGACCAAGCCATGTTGGCCAACTTCTTCGTGCCCATCCTCGAGGATGGCTGGCGCTTCATCGCCGTGTTCGCGGCCGCCGCTTTCGTCGCGGCGCTGACCGGCGTCGCCTGGCTGTTCTGGCCGCTGATGCTGCTCACGGCCTGGTCGATCTATTTCTTTCGCGATCCGCCGCGCGCGGTGCCGCAGGACGATTCCGTGCTGCTGGCACCGGCCGACGGGCTGGTGCAGATGGTGACCGAAGCGGTGCCGCCGGCCGAGCTTGGCCTCGGCGAGCAGGCGCTGAAGCGCGTGTCGATCTTCTTGAGCGTGTTCGACGTGCACATCAACAGAGCGCCCTGCGCCGGCACCGTCGAGGTGACGGCCTACCGGGCCGGCAAGTTCCTCAACGCCGCGACCGACAAGGCGAGCGAGGACAACGAGCGCATGGCGCTCGCCTTCCGCCGCGCCGACGGCACGCTGATCGGCTGCGTGGCGATCGCGGGCTGGGTGGCGCGGCGCATCATCTGTTACGTCAAGCCCGGCCAAGCGGTGGTGGCGGGCGAGCGCTTCGGCCATATCCGCTTCGGCAGCCGCACCGACCTTTATCTGCCGGCGGGCGCGCGATTGCTGGTCGCCGAGGGACAGCGCATGATCGGCGGCGAAACCGTCATCGCCGAGCTCGACCGCGCCGGCAACACCGCGCCGCGCGCGGCAGTGGAATTTTAGGAGGAGGGCATGGACGACGAATTCCGTTCGCGCCGCGGCCTGCGTGGCTTCTCCGTCAACCGGCTGATCCCCAACGTGCTGACCCTGGCGGCGCTGTGCTCGGGCCTGACCGCGGTGCGCTTCGGCCTGCGCGGCGAGTTCAAGCTGGCCGTCATCGCCATCATCGTGGCGGCGATCTTCGACGCGCTCGACGGCCGCGTCGCGCGGCGGCTGGGCGTCACCAGCCGCTTCGGCGCCGAGCTCGATTCGCTGTCGGATTTCCTCTGCTTCGGCGTGACGCCCGCGCTGGTGCTCTATCTCGCCTCGCTGAAGGACGGCGGCGCGCTGGGCTGGGTCGTGACCTTGATGTTCCCGATCTGCTCGGCGCTTAGGCTGGCGCGCTTCAACACCGGCCTGCTGTCCGACACGCCGCCGCCCGCCTGGACCGGTTCCTTTTTCACCGGCGTGCCGGCGCCGGCGGGCGCGCTGCTCGCGCTGATCCCGCTGCTCGTGAGCTTCGAGACCGAGGCCGCGTGGCCGCGCCATCCGCTGGTGGTCGGCGTGGTGCTGGTCGGCGTCGGCGGCCTGATGGTGAGCCGGCTGCCCACCTTCTCCTTCAAGAAGGGCAGGATCCCGCGCCATCTCGTGCTGCCCTCGCTGCTCGGCGCGGCGCTCGCCATGGGTGTGATCGCAAGCTCGCCGTGGATCGGCGTGTCGCTGCTCGGCCTCGTCTATCTGGGCCTCATTCCCTTCAGCTGGCTGGCCTATCGCCGGCAGGCGGCGCAGGACAGGCGCGGCGGCGACGTGGTCTCGCTGCGCTCGGTCGACTCCACGCCGCCGCGCGACTGATGTTCGATCCGCTGCTGCGGCGGCTGATCGATCCGCCGCTCGAGCCGCCCGGCCGCTGGCTGGCGCGCGCCGGTTTCTCCGCCAACCAGGTTTCGGCCATCGGCCTCGCGATCGGGCTGCTGGCCGTGCCGCTGCTGGCCTATGAGCAGTACGCGGCGGCGCTGGTCGTCATCCTGATCAATCGCCTGTTCGACGGGCTGGACGGCGTCGTGGCGCGGCAGGGCAGCGCGACGGCGTTCGGCGGCTATGTCGACATCGTCTGCGACATGGTCTTCTACGCCGCCGTGCCGGTGGGCTTCGCGCTGGCGCGGCCGCAGAATGCGCTGTGGGCCTCGGTGCTGCTCGCCTCCTTCATCTGCACCAGCTCCTCCTTTCTCGGCCGGGCGATCGTCGCCGCCCAGCGCGGCGAGGCCGATCCGGGCGAGCGCGGCGCCAAGTCGTTCTTTCATTCCGCCGGCCTGATGGAGGGCACCGAGACGATCGCCGCCTTCATCCTGTTCTGCCTGCTGCCGGACCGCTTCGCTTTGCTGGCCGGCATCGTCGCTGTGCTGTGCTTCTGGACAGCGGCCGCCCGCATCCTGACATGTGTAAAATCAACACATTAGGAGACGATATTCATAATTTGGCCTAATTTCCGTTGACCCGGAGAATCGCCTTAAGTACGGTCCTTAACTTGTTGCATTCTCTGGAGATTGAGATGCTGTCGATCTTTCGCAGATTGATGAAGAACGAGCAGGGCGCGACGGCGATCGAATACACGCTGATCGCCTCGCTGATCGCGGTCGCCGCCATCGCCTCGATGCGTACCGTCGGCGGCAAGGTGAGCAACGTGCTGAGCAACGTGTCGAATGCGATGACCTGATCTTTGGCCCTGATTTTTTTCCAACGGGCGACCCAGCAATGGGTCGCCCGTTTGATTCGACCGCTATTAGCAGTATGTCGTTCGCGTTTTTCTCTTTAAATTGAATGCATTAGGGCCTTGACTTGATGTATCGCTGAAAATATCCTTTGTAACGTTTTTATTCGCTGTCTTTGTCTATTTGTCGGTTCGTGCATTCGTTTGGAAATTTGTCCTTAAGACAATTCCCTAAGCTGCGCGCGTAGCGGCAAAAAGACGAAATCTTTGACAGCGCAAGAGGCGGCGTCGTTGCCCGGCGCCGCCAGCAGGATTGGGTGTCGGATGTCGCTTTTTGCGCTTCTTCAAGCCGGCTGCCTGTTCGTCTTCGCCCTGCTGCTGGTGTGGGCGGGCTGGCGGGACCTGCGGTCCATGCGCATCGCCAACCGGCTCTCGCTCGCGGTCGTCGCGACCTTCGTCGTCTGGGCGATCGCGGGATTCGGCAGCGGCCGCATGACGCTGGAAGGGCTTGCCGCGACGATGCTGTGCGCCATCGCCCTGTTCGGGGTGGGCGCGCTCGCCTTCGCCGCCGGCGTGCTGGGCGGCGGCGACGTCAAGTTACTCGCCGCGGCGACCCTGTTCGCCGGCCCCGCCCAATTGCTCGATTTCCTGACCGTTACCGCGCTCGCCGGCGGCGTGCTGGCATTGGCCATCCTGGCCGGTGCGCCGATCGGGCCGGCGCTGCCGGATCGCGACGGCACCCTGCGCGCCAGGCTGCGCAGCGGCCTGCCATACGGGCCCGCCATCGCGATCGGCGGCCTGTGGGTCGCGGTCGCGCAAACGATGACGATGTGACGGGAGGGCGCTCATGAACAGCAAACGAGTGATCTTCCTGCTGCTGGCCGTGATCGTGGCCGGCGCCACCGCCTTCCTCGCGCGCGCCTGGCTGCAAAGTGAGCGCGAAGCGCTGATCGCGCAGGCCGGCCTGCATCGCACCTCGCCGTCGGCGCCCACGCTGCAGGTCCTGGTGGCCAAGCAGAACATCCGCGTCGGCCAGCTCATCAAGCCCGACACGCTGCGCTGGCAGGCGTGGCCTGCCGGCAATCTGTCGCCGTCCTACATCGTCGAGGGCAAGCACAAGGAGCAGGAGTTCGTCGGCGCCGTGGTGCGCAGCTCGATCGCCGTCGGCGAGCCGATCACCGACGCCAAGATCGTGCTGGCCAACTCGCGCGGCTTCATGGCGGCGGTGCTGCAGCCCGGCATGCGCGCCGTCAGCATCCCGGTGAGCGCGACCTCGGCCGTTTCGGGCTTCATCTATGCCGGCGATCGCGTCGACGTGCTGTTGACCCACGTGCTGAACAGCCCGTCGGGCAATCACAGCGCCACCGAGACCATCTTGCGCAACGCGCGCGTCATCGCCATGGACCAGAGGGTCGATTTCTCGCCCGGCGACAAGCCGGATGTGGCCAAGACGGCGACACTCGAGCTCACGCCCAAGCAGAGCGAGATCGTCACGCTGGCGCTCAAGATGGGCGACCTCTCGCTGGTGCTGCGCAGCCTGCAGCATACCGGCGAAGAAGAACAGGAAGCCGCGACCGACAACGGCGCCGCCGAGCCGGGCGACAGCTTCACCCAGGACAGCCAGGTCAGCCATCTGATCAGCAGCGCACCGCCCACGCCCGAGCCACCCAAGACGGTCCTCGTCCTGCGCGGCAGCACCACGGCCAAGCAGGATATCGACGGCGCCGGCGGCCGACCGGGCGACTCCGACACCAAGCCGGCGGAGAACCGGCCCAACACACGCACCGTCACCTTCACGCGTACAACGCCGAACGGGACACAATGAAAAACGCACTCCTCCCCTCTATATCGGCTTTCTGGCGGCACGCCGGATCGTCGCTGGCGCTGCTCGCCGCGGTCACGTTTGCGTTCGAGCCGACCTTGCTGTCGGCGCAGGTGCGCGTGACGGATCCGGACCAGCCGGCGAAGACTGAATCCAGCCAGCCGGCCAAGGCAAAGAAGCGGACTCCGCACCATACGGCGACGGACAACGTCTCCGACGACCTCAATCGCCGCGAGTCCGAGCGCGCCGCGCAGGTGGTGCAGGAGATGATCGCAGCGAAGGGCGCACCTGCGCCGGCCTCCGCGGCGAAGCCCGCGGCCGCTGCACCCGCACCGGCTTCAGCACCGGAGCCCGCTCCTGCCGCCGCCGCTGTGCCGCCGGGCACGCCCGCTGACGAGCCGCCGACGCAAGCCGCCATCCCGCCGCGTGCGCCGATCGTGACGGCATCCCTGACGCCGGCCGTGAAAGCGCCGCCGCCGGCCTCGCCAAGCGCTGCGCCCACGGTTGCCACGCCGGCCAGTCCGCCTGTGGCGCGCGATCAGGGCGCGCCGCGAATCGCCCAGACCCAGCCGCCCGCCGCTCCGGCCCCCGCGCCCGTGCCGGTGCGGCCGCCGTCGGCCGCGCCTGCGCCGCCGGCGGTCATCACCGGCGCGCCGACCCGGGACTTCGCGCAGAGCCAGCTCGTGCCGACGCAGCAGCCGACGCTCAAGCTCGAGGTGAACAAGGGCACGGCGATCAAGCTTCCGGGGCCAGCCGCGACCGTTTTCGTCGCAGCGCCCGACATTGCCGATGTCCAGGTGAAGTCACCGGGCATGATCTACGTCTTCGCCAAGAAGCCGGGCGACACGGTGCTTTATGCCGTCGACGACCAGGACCGCGTGCTGCTCAACACGATCGTCAGCGTGACCTCGCCGCTCAGCCGCATCAAGGAGGCGCTCGACCAGATGCATCCCGGCAACGGCGTGCTCTTCGACAATCAGGGCGAGACGATAGTGCTGAGCGGCACGGTGCGCTCGGCCGTCGTCGCCGAGGACGCGCGCAAGCTGGCCTTGGCGCAAGTCAACAACGTCGCGAACAAGGTGATCAACAACATCCGGGTCAATGCGCCGACCCAGGTTCAGCTCCGCGTGAAGGTCGCCGAGGTCAATCGCTCGGCGCTGAAGCGCATCGGCATCAACTGGCAGAACATCAACAACATCGCGCTGTTCGGGCTGGGGCCGGTGACGGCGGGCTTCGCCACGTCGACAATTTCGGCGGCAGGGGCCCAGTTGCCGGGTACCGCCCGCATCGCCGCGCAGAGCAACGACGGCAGCCTGACGTCGCTGATCGACTTCCTCGCGACCCAGAGCCAGGCGACCGTGCTCGCCGAACCCAACCTGATCGCGATGTCGGGCGAGTCGGCGAGCTTCCTGGCGGGCGGCGAAATCCCGGTCATCCAGCCCCAAGCCGGCGGCGTCACCAACACCATCACCGTCGTCTACAAGCAGGTCGGCATCAGCCTTGCCTTCACGCCGACCATCATCGGCGACCGCATCAACCTCAAGGTCGCGCCCGAAGTCAGCCAGGTCACGACCAACGGCCAGGTGAGCGTGCCGATCACCTCGACGGCGTCGGTCATCATTCCCGCACTCGAGACACGGCGCGCCTCGACCACGGTGGAACTTGGAAGCGGCCAGAGCTTCGCCATCGCCGGCCTGTTGCACCACACGACGCAGCAGGACATCCAGAAGGTGCCGTGGCTCGGCGACCTGCCCGTGCTGGGCAGCCTGTTCAAGTCGGACGCCTACCAGCGCCAGGAGACGGAACTGGTGATCATCGTGACGCCGTACTTCGTTGAGCCGGTCGACACGCAGTTGCGCACGCCGCTCAGCGGCCGTGTGCCGCCGACCGATGCCGACCGCCTGGTTTACGGCCGGATGGACCATCCGACGCCGCCGCAGCGGCTCGCTGTCGGCCAGCCGCCGCGCAATACCGCCCCGACCGCCGGCTTCAAACTCGAGTAGGTGCGCCGATGCGATCAGCCGTTCTCCTTCTCCTCGCCGCCGCGTCCATCGCGGCGTGCACCGATCCGGTGGCCCAGCAGGCTGCCGTCGACACGCGCCACGACCCGGTGCGCGCCGACACGATGCTGGCGGTGAGCTTCGCGCCGGGCGTCGGCCGACTCGGCCCCGGGCAGGTCAACGAACTCAGGGCGATGGTGTCTGCCGGCCGCCGCGCACAACGCGACGAATTCGTCGTGGTGACGGACGGCACGGGTGGCGCCCTGCAGAGCCTGCGCGCCCAGCAGGTGAGAGCGAGCCTGTCCAACGCCGGTGCGCGCTGGGTCGGCGTGTCGACGGAGCCTGCGATGGCGATGGGGCCTGACCAGGTGGTCGTCGTCCGTTCCGAGTATCGCATCGCCGAACGCAATTGCCCCAACTACAATCCGACCGGCATCGCCAACTCCAATGAAGCCCTGATGCCAGGCTTTGGCTGTGCCGACGCCTACAATTTCGGCCAGATGCTGGCGCGTCCGCGAGATGCCGCCGTCGGCCGCAATCCGGGCCCGGCAGAGGCCTCGGTCAATGCCGATGCCATCCAGCGTTACCGCGAGGGCCGTGTACGCGTGTCGACGGCGGTCTCTACAACGGGCGGCACCGGCGGCGGCACGGGCGGCGGCGGCGCTGGTGGAGGCGGCGGCGGCACTCCGCCGGCACCGAGCAACTGAGGCGACATCGATGGCAGCGGCAGCACAACAGGCACTAGCCCCCACGGGCGAAGAAAAGCCCGCCGTCACGGCGATGGTTTTCGTCGCCGATTCGGCAGCGCAAGCTCGGGTTTCGTCCGAGCTCTTCAACATGACGCTGGGCAAGGCGAGCATCCGCGAGGGCTCGATCGATGCCGCACTCGCGCTGTCGGAGTGGCCGCGTGAGCTCGATCTCCTGGTGGTCGACGTTGCCGACTCTTCCGATCCGGTGGCCGATGCCGCCGCGCTGAAGACGGCGGTCCCCGGTGGCTGCATCGTCATTGGCCTCGGTCGCATCAACGACGTCGCTCTCTATCGCGACCTTCTGGCCGTGGGTTTCCACGAATATCTCACGGTGCCGCTTGCCGAGGGCGCCCTTGGCCGCGCCGTCGAGCGCGCGCTGGAGCAACGCGAGCGCGGCGTCGCCATGCCCGGCACCAGCGCACCGGCGAAGGATGCGAAGCCCCGGACCTTGTCGGTCATCGGCGCGCGCGGCGGTGTCGGCGCCACCACGGTCGCGATCACGATCGCCAGCATGCTGGGCGCGCGCCTCAAGGAGGAGATCCTGCTGATCGACTTCGACCTGCATTACGGGTCGTTGATGCTGGCGCTCGATCTCGAGGCAATCGACGCCCTGCGCGAGGCACTCGACCAGCCCGACCGCATCGATGCGCTCTTCATGCAGCAGGTGGCGCAGAAGAAGAGCGACTATCTCTACGCCATCGGCGCCGAAGAGGCGGCGACCGGCGGCTTCCAGGCCCGCCCGCATGCCGCCAACGATTTTCTTCGTCAGGTGCATCGGCGCTTCCGATGGATCGTGGCCGACGTGCCGCGCGGCGATCCCGTCATCCAGCGCCAGGTCCTCGAAGCCTCGACCGATATCCTGCTGATCACCGACCTCTCGCTCCCCGGCGTGCGCGATGCCATGCGGTTGCAACAGCTCGCGCACGACGTGGCGCCCCAGGCGAAGCTGTATCTCGCGACCGGCGGCGTAATCGATGGCCGACGCTCCGCGGTCAAGGTGGCTGACGTCGAACGTACGCTGAAGCGCCGGGTCGATTGCCAGATCCCGGCCGATTCGGCGGCCGCCCTGTCGGCCGTCAATTTCGGCAAGCCGCTGTTCGAGGCGGCGCCCGGCAGCGGCATCGTCAAGGCGCTGCGGCCGCTGGTAGCCGGCCTCGAATCGGCGGCCAAGGAAGGCGCTGGCGATGCGACGGCGGCCGGCCTTCTGGCGCGCTTCAGGCAAGGCCTCAAATCGAAGAAGAAATAGGTCGCCATGTTCGGGTTGCGCAGCAAGAACTCCGAGGCGGCGATCGAGAGCCCGGCCGGTCCGCTGGACCGCATCGGCCGCCGGAGCGCTGCCGAGGCCAAGGCTGAGACGACATCGGCCCCGCCCCAGGCGGATCGTCAATCGAAGATGGCGAACGCCGCGGCAAGCCTCGCCGACTCGGTCGGCCCGCGCCTACGCGAGCTGATGAACGACGGCACCTCCGCCGGCGAGGTCACCCGGCAGGCGGGGATGCTGATCCAGGCGCATTTCCGCGGTCACGCCGTCATGCTGGCGCCGCTCGAATTGCGCGGCTACGTGGCCGAGGTGCTGCGTCCGATCCTGCCAGCGACGAGCTTCAATTCCGACCGCGCGCAGCAACCGGAGGCAGCGCCGGCCGAGGTTGCGCCCGTCGCCACTCCGGCTCCGGCTCTATCGACGCCGCCCGCCGCCGCCGCGCCGCAAGCCACGCCCCAGCCCGCGCCTGCGCCGTGGCCTGCCGAGCAGAGCGCGCCCGGCGCCGACTCGGCCAACAAGTCGGCCAGCAAGCTCTCGCGCAGCAAGATCGACCAGGCGCGGCGCGCCATCCAGCCGATGGTGATGACCCGCATCGACCTTGCGGCCGCGGTCAGCCTGCCGCGCAAGGAACTGGTCAGGCAGCTCGAGGGGTTGGTCAACGAGCTCCTCGTCGAGCACCGCATTCAGCTCAATCGCCCCGAACAGTCCGACCTCGTCTACCAGATCGTCAATGACATGCTGGGGCTGGGCCCGCTCGAGCCGCTGCTCGAGGACGAGTCGATCACCGACATCATGATCAACGGGCCCAAGCAGATCTACATCGAGAAGCGCGGCAAGATCGAGCTCACCAACATCGCCTTCGAGGACAACGCGCACCTCCTCAACATCTGCAATCGCATCGTGAGCCGTGTCGGCCGGCGCGTCGACGAGGCGAGCCCGATCTGCGACGCCCGCCTGCTCGACGGCAGCCGCGTCAACATCATCATCCCGCCGCTGGCCATCGACGGCGCCTCGGTGTCGATCCGAAAGTTCGGCAAGCGCCAGATCGGCTTCGACCAGATGGCGCAGCAGGGCAACATCTCACAGGCCATGGCGACCGTGCTGCGGGTGGCGGCGCGTTGCCGGCTCAACATCGTCGTGTCGGGCGGCACCGGTTCGGGCAAGACGACGATGCTCAACGCGCTGTCGGGCATGATCGACAACGGCGAGCGCGTGGTCACGATCGAGGACGCCGCCGAGCTTCGCCTGCAGCAGCCGCACGTCGTCCGCCTGGAAACCCGACCGGCCAATCTAGAGGGCAACGGCGAGGTCAACATGCGCGATCTCGTCAAGAACGCGCTGCGCATGCGGCCCGATCGCATCATCCTGGGCGAGGTGCGCGGTCCCGAGGCGATCGACCTGCTGCAGGCCATGAACACCGGTCACGACGGCTCGATGGGAACCCTGCACGCCAACCGGCCGCGCGAGGCGCTGACGCGTCTGGAGAACATGGTGACCATGGGCGTGGCCAGCCTGCCGCCCAAGGCGATCCGTTCGCAGATCGCCGGCTCGCTCAACCTCATCGTGCAGATCAGCCGCATGCGCGATGGCGTGCGCCGCGTCACGCACCTCACCGAGGTGGTGGGCATGGAGGGCGAGGTCATCATCACGCAGGATCTGTTCACCTATGAATTCAAGGGCGAGACGGTCGACGGCCGGCTGAGCGGTACGTTCAAGAGCTCGGGGCTCCGGCCGCACTTCCTGCCGCGCGCGGCCTATTACGGCCTCGACAAGGTGCTGATGGAGGCGATCGGCTGATGGGCGGCGTGGGCACAGGGCTTGGCCTTCAGCAAGTGACGGTGCTCATCGGCGTGGGCATGGCGATGACGCTGCTCGCGCTCAGCATGGTGTTCGGCGGCTTCTTCGCCGAGCGCCGCCTGCGCGACCGCCTGGAAGACCTCGACCGGCGCACGCGCTCGGGCCCCAAGACGCTGCAGATGGCGACGCTGCGCCGGGTCGAGAAGGCGGGGCGCCTGCCCACGCTCGACAAGCTCCTGTGGCAGTGGTTCCCCAATGCCAGCAGCATCCGCCAGAAGCTCCAGACCACGGGCATGAACATCACGCTGGGCGACTTCGCCTTCGCCTCGCTTGCGCTCGCGATGGCGATGGCCTTCGTGCTCTATCTCGTGCTCGACCTAACGCCGGTGGTGGCGCTGGGCGGCTCGCTCGCCGTCGGCCTCGGCCTGCCCAACGTCGTGATCGGCTGGAAGGCCAAGAAGCGCGGCCGGCAGTTCAACCTGCTGTTTCCCGAGGCAGTCGACCTGATCGTGCGCGCGCTGCGCGCCGGCCTGCCGGTGCAGGAGGCGATCGGCACGGTCTCGCGCGACATCAAGGACCCGGTGGGCTCGATCTTCCGGCGCGCCCAGCAGGAGGTGCAGTTGGGCGTGCCGCTCGAGCAGGCGCTGTGGCGGGTCGCGCGGACGGTGCAGACCGACGAGTTCAATTTCCTGATCGTGGCGATGTCGATCCAGCGCGACACCGGCGGCAATCTCGCCGAGACGTTGGCCAACCTGAGCGCGCTGCTGCGCAGCCGCCAGCAACTGCGCCTCAAGATCCGCGCCTTCACCTCCGAGGCGCGCACCACGATGATGATCATGGCCGGCCTGCCGTTCCTGGTGGGCGGCGGCTTGTTCCTGGTCTCGCCGGGCTACATCAGTCCGCTGGTCACCACGTCGACCGGCCAGATGGTGGCGGCCGCGGCCGGCGCCAGCATGGGCCTCGGCATCTTCATCATGAGCCGCATCGCCACGATCAAGGTCTGAGCGCAGCCATGGACCTCGTCGCCTCCGAGAAGAATTTCACCGTCATCGTGGCGGTCGCCGCCTTCCTGGCGTTCTGGGCGGTGTGGTCGGCAATGACGTGGAAGCCGCCGATCGAGGCGCGGCTGCGCGCGCTGCGGACCCGGCGCGTCAAGACGCGCAGCGAGCAGGCCAATGTCTCCCGCGCTTCGACCAAGGCGGCATCGATCGGCCTGATGCGCAAGGTCGCCGACCGCCTGAACCTGCTGCGCGGCTCGGCGGCCGACCAGACCTCGCGCAAGCTGCGCCAGGCCGGCTTCATCTCGCGCGACGCCGCCGTGGTCTACGTTTTCATCAAGCTCGCGCTGCCGCTGGCGCTCGGCTTCGTCATGATCGGCCTAACGTCGGTGACGAACCTGCTGAGCGTGCCCGACAACCTCATCGCACCGGTCTGCATCGGCGCGGTGCTGGCCGGCTTCATCATGCCGGAACTCTACATCAAGAACGTCGCCACCAAGCGCCGCGACATCCTGAACTATGTGCTGCCCGAAGGGCTCGACCTGCTGACGATCTGCGTCGAGGCCGGGCTCAGCATCGACGCGGCGTTCCGGCGGGTCGCGCGCGAGATGCAGCATTCGATGCCCGAGCTTGCCGCCGAGTTCGACATGACCGCGATCGAGCTCACCTACCTGCCGGACCGCCAGCAGGCGCTCGAAAACATGGCCGAACGGTCCGATTCGCAGGCCGTCGCCGCCCTGGTCAATGCGCTGCGCCAGACCGAAAAATACGGCACGCCGCTTGCCAGCTCGCTGCGCATCCTCAGCCAGGAATTCCGCCAGACCCGGGCCTCCAAGGCCGAGGAAAAGGGCGCGCGCATGCCCGCCCTTATGACAGTGCCTCTGATGGTTTTCATCCTGCCGACGCTCATTACCGTGCTTTTGGCGCCGGCCGTTATGTCGGCGTTCGGCTTGACATAATTGACATAGAGTCCCTAGAGTTAGCTCATATTCTTCAGGTTTTAGTTCAATTCATATCGTGCCCGGTCGGCACACCGTGATTTTCGAGGAGGACGGGACATGCTGCGCATGATTTCGCGCAAGTTCGCGGCCCTGCACGCCATGGCGCGCCGGCTCGGCCGCGATGAGGTGGGATCCATCGCAACCTTCCTGATCGTGGTGCCGGTGGCCATCGGCACCGCGGCGCTGGGCATCGAGACCGGCCAGCTCTACCGGGTCAAACGGCAGATGCAATCGGCGGCGGACGCTGCGGCCATCGCGGGATCTATCGACCGGATCAACGGCCTGACCAGCACGACCATCACGACCGATGCGAAATATGCCTCGCAACGCAACGGCTTTACCGATGCCACCAACGGCGTCTCGGTGACGGTCAATTCTCCGCCGACCTCGGGCTCCTATACGGGCTCGACGACGGCGGTGGAGGTGATCATCACCAAGCCCGCGTCGTTCAGCCTGGGGGCCGTGCTCAATAGCTGGCTCGGCAAGACCAACGCGAGCTTCACCATGCGTGCCCGCTCGGTCGCGGCGCAGAAGAGCTTCACTCAGGGCTCGACCACCGGCCAGGGCTGCATCGTGGCACTGACGACTGCGGCGGAGGCGGGAGTAAGGTTCAGCAACTTCAACACTCTCACCTCCGACTGCGCCATCATGTCGAACGGCTCGGCCACCGGGACGGGCACCAGCGCCTCAGTGGACATCTACAGTTTCAACAACGCCACGGTGAGCCAGGTTTGGACGCGAGGCTCGTACTCGACCGACAACGCCAGCCACATTACGCCTACTCCCAGCAATGCCCTGACCAATCAGTCGTCGACGATTGCCGATCCCACGGCCAGTTTCGCGAATCCGTCGGTCGGCGCGTGTACCTATACCAACTACAATCAGTCGAGCTTGAGCTCGCTGACGATCAATCCCGGCACGTACTGCGGCGGTCTCAACGTGTCGAGCATAAGCAACGTCTACTTTACGCCCGGCATCTACTACGTGGCAGATGGCGACATGTACCTGGACAGCGTCCACAACGTGACCTGCCCGACCTGCACGACGACCAACGGTGTGGCAATCGTCCTCACGACCGCCACGGGGACGCCAGCCAATATCGGCGGCGTCTATATCTCTTCCGACAACAATGTCTCGCTGAGCGCAGGCAGTAGCGGCACCTATGGGGGGATCCTGTTCTACCAGGACCGCCGCGCGAGTGTCGGAACCTGGACCTCGACGTCGAAGATCTTCACGGTCAGTTCGCTCAACACCGCGACCTTGACCGGCGCCATCTACTTCCCGAACAATCGCATCGAGATCGCGAACATCAACAATTTCGACAATGGCAACGCCAAATGCACCATTTGGGTCGGGCGTTACATCAAGTTCTCGTCGCTGAACAACACCAACTCCGGTTCCTGCGCCACTTACGGCACGAACCCCGTCAGCGCGATTTCCACCACGACCGTTTCGAAGGCGAGCACGGTCGAATAGGAGAGCCTCACGTGCGTGCCGACGACAGGGGCAACGTCATCATCGAGTTCGCGCTGGCGTTGCCCATCCTTTTCCTGCTGCTCTCGGGGATGATCGATCTCGGCCGCTTTGCGCTGCAGAAGTCGGCCCTGTTGCAGGGCGCCCGCGAAGGGGCGCAGTACGGCATGGTCAATTCGAGCGACACCAGCGGCATCAACTCGACGGCCGTCAATGCCACCGGCCTGACCGGCGTGACGGCGAGCAACTCGGTGTTCTGCGAATGCGTGAACGGCACGACTGTCTCCTGCTCGACCACTTGCAGCACGAGTACCCTCAAGAAATATGTCACAGTCACCACGACCAAGACGTTCAGCTCGTTCCTGTCGCTGTCGACGCTGAGCTTCGGTTCGTTCGGCAGCTGGACGCCGCCCACGTCGGTGTCGGCGTCCGTCACCATGTCGGTGCCGTGACAATGCGGCTGCTTGGTCGGTTCCTGCCGGGCAACGATCGCGGCGGCGCGGCCGTCGAGTTCGCGATCGCCGCGCCGTTCCTCTTCACCTTGATCCTGGGTTCGATCGACATGGGCCGCATGTTCTACGTGCGCCAGGGACTGGAATACGCGACCGAGCAGGCGGCCCGGTACTACATGCTCAACCCCTCGAGCGCGTCGAGCGCCGTCACGACCTATCTGCAGAGCCAGATGCCAGGCGGCATGGGCAGCAGCGTCAGCGTCTCCTACACCGACACCACGAACTGCAACTCCATGACCTCGGTCACCTGCACCCAGATCCAGGCGACATATTCCTTCAGCTTCATCGCCCAATATCTCGGGCTTGGAACCAAGACCCTGAAGGCGACCGCACAAGCCGTCCGCGCGACCTGAGAAACCCCGCCGCCTTTTAATCAGCAGTTGCAGGGCCTTATCCCCAGCTATTGAGGGGTTGGTTGCAGATAGCCCCAATATTTTGATATCCTTGCGCATTGTCTAAACAAGCCCGCACCAAGCGGGCACTCGCGAGTCTGGGGTTGGGATGAAGCTGGCGCCGATCTTGAGTGCGGGCCTGGCGCTTCTGGTAGCGGCCTGCGGTCTGGATGCCACGGGATCGACCGCAAAGGACGACAGCTACGAAGCAACGGTGCGCAAGGCCGACGAGGCGCGCAAATCCGGCGATCTCGACGTCGCGATCCCGCTCTATGGCCGGGCGCTGCAGGCCAATCCCGGCGGCATGGAAGCCAAGCTCGGTCTTGGCCAGTCCTATCTGTCGCTTGGCGCGGGCGATGAGGCAGCGGCGCAGTTCCGCGACGTTCTCGCCAAGCGCAGCGGCGATTCGACGGCGCGCCGCGGTCTTGCCTCTGCACTGATCTCGATGGGCCAGCCCGAGCTCGCACAGCCGCAGCTCGATGCGGCGCTGCAGGCCGACCCGCGCGACTATCGCGCGCTCAACGCGATGGGCATCGCGCTCGACATGGAGGGGCGGCATGCCGAAGCGCAGGCGCGCTATCGCCAGGGCATGGAGATCGCGCCGGAATTCCTGGCGCTGCACAACAATCTCGGCCTGTCGCTCGCCATAACGGGCCAAGTGCAGGAGGCGATCAACCAGCTGGCGCCGATCGCCAATGGCCGCGAGTCCGACGGCCGCGTCCGGCAAAATCTCGCCTTTGCCTATGCGATGGCGGGCGACCTCGAGCATTGCCTGCAAATCAGCCGGCGCGACCTACCCGAGCCGTTGGCGCAGCGGCAGCTGTCGTATTTCATGCAGCTCAAGAGCCTGCCGGTGGAGGCGCGCAGCGCCGAGATCCGCCGCAATCCCAATTTTTTCCCCCAGGGCAGCCGCAGCATCTGAGCGGTCGCCTTAGCCCTGCACCGAGTAGCCGCCGTCGACGGTGATCGCCGCGCCGGTGACGAAATCCGACGCTGCCGCCGCCAGGAAAACGGCGATGCCGGCGAAGTCGTCGGGCACGCCCCAGCGTCCGGCCGGTGTGCGCTTCAGCACCGACTCGTGCAGTCCGCTGACCTGCTCGCGTGCGCGACGGGTGAGGGCGGTGTCGATCCAGCCCGGCAGGATGGCGTTCACCTGCACGTTGTCCTTGGCCCAGGCCGTGGCCATCGCCTTGGTCATCTGCACCATGCCGCCCTTGCTGGCCGCGTAAGCCGTGGCGAAGGCGGCACCGAAGATCGACATCATCGAGCCGATGTTGATGATCTTGCCCGCACCGCCCTTCTTCATGGCGGGGTACGCGGCATGGCTGCACAAGAAGGCGCTGGTGAGGTTGCTGTCCATCACGGTGTGCCATTCCGCCAGCGTGTATTGTTCGGGCTGCTTTCGAATGCTCATGCCGGCATTGTTGACCAAGATGTCGAGCCGGCCGTGCGCCTTCACTGCGCCGTCGATCAGGGCACGGCAGGACTCTTCCTTGAGCACGTCGACCGGAATCGCCGTCGCCTTGGCGCCCAGCCCCTGCAGTTCCTTCACCGCGGCTTGGTTCTTGGCGGCATCCCGTCCGGCGACGACGATCGTTGCCCCGGCATTGGCCATTCCCTTGGCCATGCCAAGGCCGATGCCGCCATTGCCGCCGGTGATGACGGCGACCCGGCCGGTGAGGTCGAACTGTTTGAGATTCATTGGCGAGGCCCTCCACTGAGGGCCTGTATAACCCGCGCCTCGGGTGATGCCTAACTCTCGCCTGCCTAGTTCTTGCTCGACGGTTCGTCGCTCTTCTTTTTTCGCTTGGCGTCGGTTTCGATCATGTCGAGCAGATCGGAGGGCAGCGGCTCACTCGCGATCTCGTCGTACATGGCATGGAGCTGCTTCTGCAACCAAAGATCGAACGGCCGCTCGCTGCTCGGTGCTGCTGCTTTCATCTTGGCGCGGGGTGCCTCGCCGGGTTTTGAACGTCGCTGCGGCTTGTCGTCATTCGCCATGTTGAGCTGCCGGCGGAAGCGGGGTGAAGACCACTCCGCAGGCTCCTGTCGTAGGCATACTACTCTCCCCATGAGAATGCCCATCTCTATTTCACTCTGGCTTTTGGCATTTGAAAAGGGCTTTAGCCTCGAAGTGAATCGGAGTCTTCCTTGTCTTCTTCCTTGCCCGGCGCGGCACGCTCGGCCAGACGGGCCACTTCGGCCTGTTCCTTGGCGTCGCCTTCCAGCAGCAGGCGCTCCAGCATGTCTCGGGCGCGCGAAATGCGGCTCTTGACCGTGCCGACCGAGACGCCGGTGTGGGCGGCGATGACCTCGTAGGACTGCCCCTCGAGGACCGCGAGCAGCAACGCTTCGCGCTGGGTCGACGCAAGCTTGCCGAAGGCCGACATGAACTCGCGCATGACCAGCCGGCTTTCCTGGTGCGGCTGATGGGACAGCGACTCGGCGATCGCCGAATCGACGGGGACGGACGGCCGCATGCGCCGCAGGCCCGAGATGAACTCGTTGCGCTGGATGCGGAACACCCAAGCCGAAAGATTGGTGCCGGGCTCGAAGCTGTGGCGGCCCGTCAGCGCCTTGACGACGGTGTCATGAACGAGATCGTCGGCGGCGTCGCGATCGCGGGTAAGCGACAGCGCGTAGACGCGCAGACGCGGCAGGATTGCCTTCAACTGCTCGTGGAAGTCGCGATCGTCGTCGGCTTGCTTTTTCATGTTGGTCTTCGGGCTCTTTTTCACCTGCGCGGCGGCAGATTGCGTGAGGGTGTCGTTGGCCATGGATCTCTCTCCGGTCAAAGGCACTTTCGAACTCAAACAATGCTTGCCGCGGTAAAAGGTTACGTTCGTTCCCGCAACTGACGACAACACCTTGAAAATGCAGAGTTTTTCATTTCGCTATTTCATGCGTTCAGAGAGTTGCTTGCGCGCACGTGAAACACGCGCCTTCAACGTCCCGACGGAGCACTCGCACAAATTGGCGGCTTCTTCGTACGAAAAGCCTCCTGCGCCGACGAGGATCAGTGCTTCGCGCGATTGAGGGCTGAGTTCCCACAGGGCCGATGACAGCTCCTTCAATTCGAGGGTCGCCTCTGGGTTGTCCACAGCAGGTAACGCGACCGTGCTCGGATCGTCGATTGCCGACGGCCGGCGCCGCTGGCTGCGCAGGTCCGAATAGAAGCGGTTGCGCATGATGGTGAAGAGCCAGCCCTTGAGATTCGTTCCGAGAGTGAATTGCTCCTGCTTGTCCAGCGCGGCCAGGACGGTGTTCTGCACCAGCTCATCTGCCGCTTCACGCTCGCGACACATGAAGCGGGCGAACGCGCGCAAGTCGGGCAGTAGCTTCACGATCTCGTCCTTTATCATTGAGGCACGGCCGTGAGCGGGCTTGAGGGGCGGTTTGTCGGCGAAGGCATGGACCAGGGTTATGTGGGATACCGCATAGCCCGAGGCAAAGGGAAAGAAGTTGCGGTGGCAAATTCGTGCGGGATGCCGGGAACCGCCGGCCCCTTCCGCCGTTACCACCTGATCCTCCGGCGTAAGGAGTGGCTAATCACGGGCGGGCATCGGCGATCTGCAATTGCGACCATTGCGTTGCAACTGCGACAGGGGTACCCAAAACATGCAATCATTGACCGTCGGCATCAGTGACGGCTCCATAGAACACGACATTTGAGGACCAGGAACGTGTCGGACGGGCAAACCAGCAACAAAAGACTTTCAGAAGCCATCACCAGCACGCTGCCGTTTTTGAGGCGCTATGCACGTGCGGTAACGGGCTCGCAGAAGCAGGGCGACGAATGGGTGCGGCTCTGCGCCGAGGTCATTCTCCGCCAACCCGAGGTCGTCGGCGATGCGCCCAACACCAAGCTCGGTGTCTTTGCCCTGTTCCATCGCCTGCAGCAGCCGTTCGGCGGTCTCGACTCGGGCACCGAGGTCGGCAGCGTGAGCGGCCGGCTGAAGGAGTCGCTGACCGAGATGGCGCCGCAGCAGCGCCAAGTGCTGTTGTTGACCGTGCTTGAAGGCTTCACGGTCGGCGATGCGGCGCACATCCTGGGAATCAGCGTCGATGCCGCCGAGCGCAGCCTGCGCGAAGCCCGTCAGGAATTGCAGCGCGTCGCATCGGTCCGAATCCTCGTGATTGAGGACGAGGCCGTGATCGCGCTCGACGTCGCTGACATCGTGCGTAACGCCGGGCATGAGGTGGTCGGTATCGCGGCGACCGAGAAGGCGGCAGTCGAACTTGCCAAGAAGCATTCGCCGCATCTCGTGCTGGCCGACATCCAGTTGCGCGGCACCGACAGCGGCATAATGGCGGTCAAGCAGATCCTGAAGTCGATGACGGTGCCCGTGATCTTCGTCACCGGTTACCCGGAGCGGTTGCTGACCGGAACCCAGCTCGAACCCGCCTTCGTGATTTCCAAGCCTTTCGATCCCGACCTTCTGCGGGCCGCCATCGCTCAAGCGCTGGACACCGTCGCGATCTAGGGCGGCGATCTCGGATGCCCCGCTGGTCGCTGCGAACCAAATTGGTGGTCGCGGCTGCGCTCGGGCTGCTGCCGATTCTGGCGATCGCGACATGGCACGGATATCACCACAGGGCCGATGCTGCGGATCAACGTCGGCAAGGGCTCGCTGCGGCGGCCGATGTCGCCGTGGCCCGCCAGCGCGAGCTGATCGAAGGCTCGCGACGCCTCCTGGTGGGTCTCTGCGGCGAGGAGGCCGTGTTGAGGAGCACCGATCCCGCAGCCACTTCGTCCGACATCCAGCGCTGCGAGGGCCGGCTTGCCGCCGTCGTGGCAGGCTTTCCCGGCGAATATTCGGCCATCGTCGTCACCGACGATCAGGGCATCGTACGCTGCTCGAGCAGCGCGACTGCGATCGGCGTCAGCCTCGTCGATCGCGACATCTTCCAGCAGGTGCGTCGCCGCGCAGGAATGTCGGTCGGAACGTCGATCGCAAGCCGCGTCACGCCGCAGACGATCATTCCGATCGCAATGCCGGTTCATATCGACGAGTCCTTTCGCGGCATGTGCGCGATCGGGATTTCCTTGAAGGCTTTTGCCCATTTCGTGACTGCCGCCGGGCCCGGCGGCGCGAGCCAGGTGGCCCTCGTCGACGGCAGCGGCGTGGCGCTTGGCGGAGGCGCGGCGGCGACCGAGGGCCTGCCGGTCACCGAGCACATGGCGAGCGCCATATCGGCCGGCCGCGAGAGCTTCATCGACTACGGCCAGAACGGCGCCCTCTATGAATACCGGCTGGTGCCTCTGCGCGACGAGGCCGTGTTCGTCGTGGCGGCCGCGCCGATCGCCCAGGGGCTCCTGCCGCTGTGGCGCGACTGGAACGAGCTGGCGCTGATCCTGCTGGCGTCGATCGCGCTGTTGGCGGCCGTGGCGATGGGCGTCGACCGCTGGTGCCTGCAGCCGCTGGGCTACCTCGAGCAGGCAATGGCGCGGATCGCCCGTGGCGAGGCGGTCAAGATCGCACCGCTCGATTCCTGGGGAGACGAGATGGTGTCGATCGCGTCGCGCGTCGAAGCGATGGCGGCGGCGCTCGCCAGCCGCGAGTCGGAGTTGAAGTCGGGCCTCGAGCAGCGCGATCATATGCTCCGCGAAATTCATCATCGCGTGAAGAACAACCTGCAGATGATCTCCAGTCTGCTCAACTTGCAGGCCGGCGAGATCCGCTCGCCGCGCATTCGCCGGTATTTTGGCGATGCCCAGAACCGCGTTCTGACATTGTCCATCCTGCATCGTCATTTGTACGAGCGTTCGAGCTGGTCGCTCGTCGATTTCCAGCAATTCATCAGCGATCTGGTGCGCCAGATCTCGGTCGGCCGCCTCGGCATCGACCGACCGGCGCCGCGTTACCAGATCCGCGCGCCGATCATGGCGGTCGGGCCGGACACCGCCATCCCCGTCGGCTTGATCGTCACCGAGGCGGTCGGCAACGCACTCAACCACGATTTCAGCGGCGTTGCGGCTCCCGAGGTTCACATCGAGGCGTCGGAGAAGCCCGGTCACAACATCGAACTGGTGATCGAGGACAACGGCCGGCGCACCGGCCGGGAGTCGATCGAGCCGGACAGCCGCGGCGGCTTCAGCCTGACCCTGGTGCGCGGACTTGCCATGCAGTTGGGCGGCGAGGCCATCGTCTCGTCGAGCGCCGAGGGCGGCGTTCGGCTGGTCGTGACCTTCCCGATGGCGGCGGAGCAAGAGGCCGATGGCTAGGCCCCGCAAGAGCACCTTCTCGACCGGCCTGGTGGTCGGCCTGACGATCGTGGTGCTGGTCGCCACCGCGGGCCTGCTGGCCGTCGAGCGATCCAACTCGGCCTCGACCCAGCAACGGCTGGTCGTCAGCAACTATCAGACGATCTCGCTCATGCGCCAGGCGCTGGTCGCGGTGCAGGATGCCGAGATCGGCCAGCGCAACTACCTGCTCACCGGCGACACCTCCAATCTCGAGCCGTATGAGAAGGCGCGGCTGCGGGTCGATACCACGCTGCGCCAGCTCGACGCGATCACGTCCGACGATGCCGACGCGCAGCGCCAGCTCGCACAGTTCCGCTCGGTGGCGGGCGATCGGCTGGCGCAGTTGAACGCCGCCGTAGCCGCCTACCAGGCGTACGGCAGGGATTCGACCCAGTTGCCGGGCGTCCTCGACAGCGACCGTGCCACGATGGATCGCCTGCGCCAGATCGCCGACACCTTCGTGGCCAACGAGGGTTCTGTGCTGGCGCGCCGACTCGCGGTGCTGCGGTCGGAGCAGGAGCAGGCGGACGCAGCGGGCCTGCTCGTCCTGGGTGGCGCCTTCGTCTGCCTGGTTGCAGGCATGTTCATCATCGTGCGCAGCGGCAGCAAGCTGGAGGCCGCCCAGCAGCAGCTCGCCGAGCGATCCCGGCTGCTGCAGACGACGCTCGAAACGCTGCGCGATCCCATCTTCGTCCTCGATTCGGAAGGTACGGTCGTGGCGTGGAATGCGACCTTCGCAGCGCTTGCCGGGTGGGATCCGGCCAAGCAGCCGCCGCCGACGCGGGAGCTGCTGATGTCCAGCCGCTCGTCCACAACTCGCGCCATTCTCGAGTCGCTCAAGATCGGCGATCCGTCCACCGAGGGGACCCAGACGGCGCGGGTGTCGCATGGCGGTCGCGACTACGAAGTCTCGTTCGGCGAGATGTCCGACGGCGGCGCGGTCGTGCGCTGCCTCGACATCACCGACAAGCTGCGCGACGAAGCGGCGCTTCGGCAAGGACAGAAGATGGAAGCGCTCGGCCAGCTCACCGGCGGCATGGCGCACGATTTCAACAATATCCTCCAGGTCATCCAGGCCAACCTCGACCTGCTCAAGGGCGATGCCGCTGGCCGCGAGGCGATGATCGGGCGGCTGCAAAGCGCCTCGGCCGCGGCCGATCGCGGCGCCCGGCTGACCCAGCAACTGCTGGCGTTCGCGCGGCGCCAGCCGCTGGCCGCGCAGCCTACCAACGTCCGGCGCCTGGTGCGCGACCTGTCGAACCTGCTCGCGCACGCGCTCGGCGAGCGGATCAATATCGAATTCGTCGTTGCCGACGATGCGGGCAACGCCAAGATCGATGCTAGCCAGCTCGAGAACGCCATCCTCAACCTCGCGATCAATGCCCGCGATGCGATGCCCCACGGCGGCGTCGTACGCATCGAGGTGACGAACGCCACGCTCGACCGGCGCTATGCGGCCCTGCATCAGGACGTGACCCCTGGTTCCTACGTATTGGTCGACGTGAGCGACACCGGAACCGGCATGTCGGCCGATGTCGCCGCCCATGCATTCGATCCGTTCTTCACAACCAAGCGCGATGGCAAGGGTACCGGTCTCGGCCTCAGCATGGTCTACGGCTTCGTGCAGCAGTCGAACGGCCACATCCGTATCGACAGCGCGATCGGCCAGGGTACCAGCGTGAAGCTGTACCTGCCGCGGACAGACGAGCCGGTAGCGGAGGCGTCCGAAACGGCGGCCACCAATCGGACCATCGGGCGCGAACGGATTCTCGTCGTGGAGGACAACGAGGAAGTGCGACGCGCCCTGGTCGACATGCTGTCGGGCTGGGGCTATCGCGTCGAGGCGGCTGGGAACGCCGACGTGGCGGCGGCCCTGTTGGAGAAGGATTCGGCGTTCGATCTCCTCTTCACCGACGTCGTGATGCCGGGGACGATGTCGGCCGTCGAGCTGGCTGCCCGCGCCCGTGAGCTCCGCCCCGATATCGTCGTCCTGCTGACCTCTGGTTACGCACGCGATCGCATCCCGCAGGAGAACCTTCTCGACTACCCGATGGTGGGCAAGCCCTATCGCGGCGATGAGCTGGCGAGCCGCCTCCGTCAGCTTCTGGCGGCGCGGCCTGCGGCCCCACCGCAGCCGCGTGAGCAGCCGGCGCCACCCGCCGCCGCAGCGCCGGTCGCTCGCCCGGCGCCCGCCCTTCAGCGTGTCCTGGTGGTCGAGGACGAGGTGGTGCTGCGCATGTCGATTTCGGAGATGCTGGAGCGGATGGAGTGCGTCGTCACGGGCGTCGGCAGCGGCGAGCAGGCGATCGAGCTGCTTCAACGCGGCGCGAGCTTCGATCTGCTGCTGACCGACCTCGGCCTGCCCGGTATGAACGGCGAGGACCTGGCGGCGCAGGTAAGGCGGAAATTTCCGCGGATTCCCGTCATCATCGCCAGTGGCTACGGCCGGGCCAGCCCGCCGATGGACGGTGTCCAGTTCATCAGCAAGCCCTATTCGGCCGTTGACCTCGAGCAGGCGCTCGACCAGGTCCGCCGCGGCACGGTCGCGTCATAGCCGCCGGCAACCGATGGCGGCGCGGCACGTTAATTACCGTAGTCCAGGAAAGGGTGGCGAAATGAGCATCATGCGCTTACCCGCGAAATGGCATATCGCGCGGGAGCAGCCAGCGCCTGACGCGCGGCCGTTCTGGTCGCCGGAAAACGGCGCCACGGAGCGCCCCGAGGACGAGCTCATCGATCTTTACGGCGTAATCCTGGTCGCCGTTCCACTGGCCCTGTTTCTCCGCTGGCTGTGGCCCTAGGGGGCCGCAACTTTGGCACAGGCGCGCCGTTAAGAGGCCGCCGAATTTCGACAAGGGAGTTTACAATGCGTTCAACCGTCACTTTGGCGGCGTGCGTGGCCATGGGCCTGTGCGTCGCCCCGTCGTTCGTTTCGGCGCAGTCGAGCACGACGACGACCACCGTCCAGACGGACCGGAGCTACGATCCCAAGGTGATTTGGGACAAGATCAAGGGTAGCTGGACGCAGACCAAGGGCGCGGTCAAGGAGCAGTGGGGCAAGCTGACCGACGACGACCTGATGGAAATCCGCGGCCGCCGCGAGCAACTCGTCGGCAAGATCCAGACCCGCTACGGCATTTCCCATGAGCAGGCCGAGGCCCAGGTCAGCGGCTGGGAACGGCACTACAAGAGCATGTAGGGAGACGGGCGATGAAGACGATCACCCGTTCCGCGCTGTGTGGTCTTGCCTTCGCAGGACTCGCTGTCGCTGCGATGGCGCAGGAAGTGACGCCGCAGCTGCGCGACTCGCGCACCGGGACGGTATGGACGCCCGATCTGTCAGGACCAGCCATCGCCGAAGGCGTTGATCAGATGGGACAACCGACATCGCCCAATGCCTATGTCAATCGCGCTTTCGATCCGCGCACCCAGTCGGCGCGGGTCGAGGGCGTAGTGGTGCAGCGTCCGCGCGCCAATTTGATGGGCACTGTGCCGATGACGGCCGGGCCGACCGTGCCGATCGTCACCATCGATCTACCGACCCTGCAGGCGCTGCCGGGCCGCTATTGGCTCTCGATTCTTTATCTCACCAATAACAGCGGCGCGACGGTGGACGCCGTCATCGGCTGCCACTTCCTCAATCACGGTCAGGAGGTGGAGAATGTCCGCGTGATCGTTCCGCCGGCGGGGCCTGGTGAGCGGCTGGGCGTGCCGGTGCGCGGACCGCGCACCGATCTCTTCGTCGATCGCGTGACCTGCAACGTGATATCGCCGGTCTGATCGAAGCTCGCCTCGAATTCGGTTGAAGAAGGGCCGCCCCATCGCTCGCGGGGCGGCCTTTTCGCATTGCCGGGAAGGAAGCTACGGTGGGGCGCCATATGGGATCGAGAGGAACCGCGCATGCCGCTTCGCGTTGTTGCGCCGGAACGAACACAACGTTCCGTGGAGGTTTGCGATGTTGAATCGACTGGCGCTCGTCGGCCTCGTTGCCCTGGGCATGTCCGCCTGCGCAACCGAGACCCGCACTGTGGTGGTCGAGAACGACGTCTGCTCGACCTACGGCTTCCGCGTCGGCTCGCCCGAATATCGCCTGTGCCGCGACCGCGAGGCCGAGGCGCGCCATGCGGGACGGGCCTCGCCGAGTTACGCCGAAGCGCGCATCGTTGCCGACTCGCGCGCGGCCTGCCAGTCCTACGGACTGCATCCCTATTCGGACGCATTCGAACGCTGCATGCGCGACGAGCACGAGGCGCGCCGGCCGCTTTGATCCTTGCCGGCGGAGTCTCGGGATGAATTCGGTTCGCCACAACGAAGCGGCGAGCCGCTACGAGCTCGACACCGAGCACGGCACCGCCATCGCCGTCTATCGCCAGCAGGGCGACCGCCTGATGTTCGTGCACACCGAGACGCCGCCGCCCGACGAAGGCAAGGGCATTGCGAGCCGCCTGGTTCGCGCCGCGCTCGACGATGCACGGGCGCGCGGCTTCAAGATCGTGCCGGCCTGCAGCTTCGTCGTCGATTTCGTGCGCCGCCATCCGGAATATCGAGACGACTAGTCAGCGCGCCTGAAGCGCGCGCTCGCGCGGTCACAGGGATGTCACGGATGCGGGCTGCTCTTGCAGGCGACGCGCTTGGCGCCCGCCAGCACGACCTGGCCGCGGCGCAGCAACGACATCAGGGCTCGCCGCGTCTGGGCATCCGTGAAACCGCGGTCTTCGAGCCTGAGCTCTAGGTCCTTGATCGGCACTTCCGGCCCTTCGCGCCGGGCAAGCGCCAGGATTTCGTCCAGCAGCGCGCCTTCCGCGTCGCTCAGCCTGTGGGGAGGGGGAGCCATGCCTACGCTACTCGGATCAGGCTGGTTGAAGGAAAAAGTGCCAACACAGGCCGAGCACGACCACGGCCCCGATCAACGATGTGACCAGCACGAGCGTGATGCGGCCGCTGATAAGCCCGCTACGGGCTTCGGTTGGCGTGCGATCACGTTCCATGAAGCCTCCCTCGCGCTCGGTCAGGATGCAGTTCAGCGGAAGGAACGCCGCGACTCCGACAGCGGTTGCTCGAATCCGCCGGAGGTCACGGGCCGATTACGGCGACAGGAACCGCCATCCGGAGGTGGCGTTAACGCTGCGCCATGCGTCGTTGATGGTTCGTCTCAAGGAGTGACGCCATGTTGTCCTGGGCGCTCGTGTTCCTGGTGATCGCGCTCATCGCCGCCGTGTTCGGCTTCGGCGGCATTGCCGCCACGGCCAGCAGCATGGCGCAGATCCTGTTTGTCGTCGCGCTCATTCTGTTCGTCGTGAGCCTGATCGCGGGCTTTGCTCGTCGAAATCTCTAGCCCCCGCGCGTCGGCCTAGCCTGGAGGGAGAAATGATCCGCAGACTCGTTGCCGTTGGCTTCGTCGCCGCGCTCGCGGCGGCTTGCTCGTACACCGAAACCCGCACCGCCGTGGCGCGACCGGTCCCGGTCGACGATTCGTGCGCCTCGTATGGCTACGTGCCCGGCACGACCGGCTATTCGGTGTGCGTCGAGCGCGAGGCGGCGGCCCGCCGCCGCGGCCGCATGGCGTCCGACTATGCCTACGCCAACATCGTGCGCGATTCGCAGGACGCCTGCGTCTCGTATGGCTTGACGCCGGGCACCGGTGCGTTCGATCGCTGCGTGCAGCGCGAGGTTGATTATCGCCGTCCCGCCTGAGGCCACGCTGATCAGCCGGCAAAATGGGCGCGTAGCCGCTCGCGAGCTGCGCTGCCCGCGGCGCGATCCCAGCAATTGACGATCGCGACCCTGAATCCACCGGGCGGCATGGCGTGCCGCTCGGGCGGCAGCTCTTGGTGAAAGGTGATCTGCAGGCTGGAGACGCCCGTCATCGCGCGGATGCTTTCTTGCAGCGCGGGCGGCGGATGGGTGTAACGCGCGCCGTGCTTCACGAACAACACGACGCTATAGCCGGTGCGGCGCTCGCTGTCGTCGAAGCGCCATTCGCCCTTGTCATAGAGCTCGACCAGCGCTTTCACCCAGCGCTCGCCGCCATAGAGATCGGGCCATTGGTCGGCGAAGCGCAGATGCGCTTCGATGATGCGGCCGCCGATCGTCTCGAGATTGACCATGCCGCTGTAGCCCCGCAAATGCCTGCGGCACCAGGCGCCGCACCATTCCTCGAGGGCGGGATCGGCCTTCGTTCCGACTTCCCAATAGTCGAAGGTGCCATCGCCGCTGGCGATGCCGCGCGCATGGCGCCACCATTGCGGTGCGCCGTCGACCACGGCGAGGTCGCTGCTGACATGGTCGCCGGTGAGGAGAGGCGCCCAGAAATGACCGGGCTGGTAATGGGCGATGTAGTCGGCGGCCGAGCGTAGCGCCCGGCTGCCGACGCCCATGCCCTTCAGGTTATAGATCGGCTTCGAAAAGACCGGATATGATGGCGGCGCAACGCCATGCGGCGCTGCTGCCAAATCCTGGCTGAGCGCCACGGCAAGCTTGTCGTAGATCCAACGATGAGCCGGATTCCACAGCCACGCGTCGCTATCCTCCGTCGGAATGCGGACATTGTCGGGGCACGCGACGTTTTCGAAGTATTGCGTGCGCCACGGGTCGATTTCGCAAATCGGCACGGTTCTGCTTTCGCTGGATGCGGGTCAGCCTAGCACAAAGGGGATGCGACGGAGGGGCTGTAACCAGTTATCCTGTCAAAGCATTGCGGAGGTATTGTGCCGACCCTGATGACGCGTGCCGCGCAGGCCCACGATGCCTCGCTCGCCGATCGCTTCCTGTCCGTCCGTCAGCAGAGCGAGGATCTCGCCGCACCGCTGTCGGCCGAGGATCAGACCGTGCAGTCGATGGCCGACACCAGTCCGACCAAATGGCATCTTGCGCACACGACCTGGTTCTTCGAGACGTTCGTCCTGCGACCGCACGCGCGTTTCTATCGCCCATTCGATCCGGCGTTCGACTATCTCTTCAACTCCTACTACGAGGCGGTGGGCCCGCGGCATCCCAGGCCGCAACGCGGCCTGATCACTCGCCCCGGCGTCGATGAGGTGCTGGCGTACCGCCGGCACGTGACGCAGGCGATGGCGGATTTCATCGCCGCCGGCACGCCGCAGAGTCACGCGCTGATCGACCTCGGGATTCATCACGAACAGCAGCATCAGGAGCTGATCCTGATGGACATCAAACACGTGCTTTCGTGCAATCCGCTGCGGCCCGCCTATGGTCAGGGAGTGGCGACGCTGGCCGGATCGGCGGGCGACCTGCCGTGGCGCGAGTTCGAGGGCGGGCTGGTCGAGATCGGCCACGACGGCGACGGCTTCGCCTTCGACAACGAAGGACCCCGGCATCGTGCCTGGCTCGATCCCTACGCGATCGCGGCGCGCCCGGTGAATTGCGGAGAGTATCTTGCCTTCGTCGACGATGGCGGCTACCGCCGGCCCGAATTCTGGCTGTCGGCCGGCTGGGACATCGTCAATCAGCGCGGCTGGCAGGCGCCGCTTTACTGGGAGAAGGATGGCGACGCGTGGAATGTCTTCACGCTCTCCGGCGTGCGGCCGCTCGAGGCGAGCGAGCCGGTGTGCCATGTCAGCGCCTTCGAGGCGGCGGCGTTCGCCAAGTGGGCGGGCAAGCGCCTGCCGCGCGAGCAGGAATGGGAAGCTGGCGCCGACGCGCTGGAAGGCGCCGGGCAAGTCTGGGAATGGACGGCCAGCCCCTATGTCGCCTATCCCGGCTACCGCGAGCCGCCGGGCGCGATCGGCGAGTACAACGGCAAATTCATGGCCAACCAGATGGTCCTGCGCGGCGGTTGCATTGCCACGCCGCAGGGTCATATGCGAAGGACGTATCGCAACTTCTTTCCGCCGGACGCGCGCTGGATGTTCGGAGGAATCCGACTGGCAGAGGATCTCCGATGAACAGCACCGCGTTGGCGAGCGATTCCGATCGAACTGCCGACCGTGAGGAGTTCCGGCACGCGGTGCTGGCCGGCCTCGCCCGTCGCCCGCGCGCCATCTCACCGAAGTTTCTGTACGACGAGCGCGGCTCGGCGCTGTTCGACCAGATCTGCGAATTGCCCGAGTATTACCTCACGCGCACCGAAACCGAGATCCTGACGCGCCATGCCGCCGACATCGCGAGCCGCGCCGGTCCGGGCTGCGCGCTGATCGAGTTCGGCAGCGGCTCGAGCGTGAAATCGCGCCTTCTGCTCGATGCCATGAAGCGTCTGGCGCTCTATTCCCCCATCGACATCTCCCGGCAACATCTCGACCAGACGGCCGCGCGTCTGCGCCGTGACTATCCGGCGCTCCGGATCGAGCCCATCTGCGCCGACTACATGGCGCCGCTCGATCTGCCGCCCATCGACGGCACGGCGCCACGGCTCGGCTTTTTCCCGGGATCGACCATCGGCAATCTCGAACCGCACGATGCGGTGACGTTTCTCAAGGGCGCGCGCGCCTTGTTGGGCGATCGCGGCGCGCTGGTGCTGGGGGCCGACCTGAAAAAGGACCATCGGGTCCTGCACGACGCCTACAACGACTCGGCCGGCGTCACCGCGCAGTTCACGCTCAACCTGCTGCGGCGCATGAATCGCGAGCTGGGCGGGACCTTCGATCTCGACGCGTTCGAGCATGAAGCGTTCTACAATCCGGTCGAGGGCCGGATCGAAATCTACATCCGAAGCCTGGCGGACCAGACGGCCTCCGTGGCCGGCCGCAGCTTCGATTTCGCCAAAGGTGAGCGCATACACGCCGAATATTCGTACAAATACGACCTGGCCGGCGTCGCGGCGCTTGCCCAAGCCGGCGGCTTCGCCGTGAGTGAGACCTGGACCGATCCGGCCGGCCTGTTCGCGGTCACCTATCTTTCAGCGAAATAGCCCCGAAGCCCGGCAAGAGGGCGCCCACAAAAAGGCAGCCCGTTCCTGGGTTGCCCCAGGAACGGGCTTGGGCCGGGTGGGGAGGGTGGCATCGCTGAGCGGGGGGCAGGGGCGACGCCATCGAGACCCGGTCTGGTGACTTAACGACCGGTTTCCGGTGCGGTTGCACGTTGGGGAAAGTTTTTGTCGACGACCCGCCTGCTACCAGAAGTTGGGCCTGCTTAGGCCGGATGCCACCACTTTCCGTTCAGGACGACGCCGGCTGATACAAGCCGTTTGTCGCCGATCATCTGTTCCCCGATCGAATCGGCGTAGTCGAACCGGCCTTGTGACACCGCAATGACCGTGGCCTCGCCGACCGATCCCGGCTTCAGGCTGCCGAGATCGGGCCGGCCGATGGCGGCCGCCGCGTTGGTCGTGGACAGCTTGATGACGGTCGGCAGGTCGACGCCCAGGCAAAAGAACTTCGACATGGTGGTGAGAAGGTCGAAGGCGGGCCCCTCGATCGAGATCACGTGAACGTCCGAGGAAATCACATCGGGCAGGAAGCCCGCCGCCAGCATCTTGCGCGTGGTGCCGAAGCCGAACGAGCCGCCACCGTGGCCGATGTCGAAGATCACGCCGCGCGCGCGGGCGGCCAGGATTTCCTCGCGTACGCGACCGTCGGCCCGCACCGGCGCGTTGGGGAAGGGGCGGAAGCAATGGGTGAGCACGTCGCCCCGGCGCAGCCGGCTCACGACCTCGTGACGCGACGGCGGCGGCGCGTCGAGATGGGCCATGATCGGCAGCCCGCATTCCTCCGCGACGTCGAGCGCGATGTCGAGCGGCTTCACGCCCGAATCGCCGCTTGCCGATTTGCCGACCCGCACCTTGATGCCGAGCACGAGGTCCTTGTGCTCCTTGGCTACGCGCACCGCCTCTCGCGAATCGATCAGGCGCATGTCGGCATTCTCGCCCACCATCACCGCCTTGGAGAAGGCGAAGATGCCGGGAAAGGCGACGTTGAGGTAGGGCAGGATGCGCACCGGCGAGGGCTCGATCACGTGCTTGCGGAAGCCATGGAAGTTTCCCGGACCGGCGCTGCCGGCGTCGATGAAGGTGGTGACGCCGCCGCTGCGGGCCAGCAGTTCGGCGTCGACGCCAAGCGACGTGCCGCCCCAATAAACATGCGTGTGCAGGTCGATCAGGCCGGCAGTGACGATCTTTCCCGAGACGTCGCGCGTGTCGGCTCCCGAGAGATTGTCCCCGATCGCGGCCACCTTGCCGCCAGCGAAGGCGATGTCCGTGACTTTGTCGATCCCCTGCGACGGATCGACGACCCGTCCGCCCCTCAACACCAGATCATTCATCTTTTCAGCTTACCACGCGGCAGCACGACGTCGTCGAGCCCCAGCCAGTTGGCCATCAGGCGCAGCTCCTCGCACAGCGGACCGTCGACGAATTTGGCAGACACGCCTTTTTCGTAGTGGATCGCGTGCGCGATCAATTTGGAATTGGCGCGGTCGGCCTTGAGATCGACGCGGGCGACGAGCCGGTCGCCCAGCAGGAATGGCAGCACGTAGTAACCGTGCTTGCGCTTGGCGACCGGGGTGTAGATCTCGATGCGATAGTGGAAGTCGAACATGCGCTCGGTGCGCTCGCGCTCCCAGATCAGCGGATCGAACGGCGCCAGCAGCGCCCGCGCCTCGACGGATCGAGGCTGGCGCGCCTCGGGATCGAGATAGCCTGGCTTCTCCCAGCCCTCGACCTGCACCGGGATCAGCTCGCCCGCCTCGACCATCTCGGCGAGGCGCGCCCTGGTGTCGGCGACGCCGAGGCGATAGTAGTCGCGCAGGTCGGTCTCGGTGGCGATGCCGAGCGCGCGTGCCGAACGGCGCAGCAGCTCGCGCTGCGCCTCCTCGGCGGATGCGGCCGGCATTGCGAGCACTTCGGCCGGCAGGACGCGCTCGGTGAGATCGTAAACGCGCTCGAAGGCGCCGCGCCGGGTCGCGGTCGTGACCTCGCCCGCGAAGAACAACCATTCCATGGCGTATTTGGCGTCGCTCCAGCCCCACCATGGACCGGTCTTGCGCGTGCCGTTCTCGAGGTCGGAGGCGGCGAGGGGCCCGCGATCCCTGATCTGCCGGCGCACCTCGTCGATGAACCTGGCCTTCCGGCGGGCAAACAGATGCAGCTTGTCCTTGCCCTCGCCCGCGTTCCTCGCCGCGCTCTCCATGCGCCATCGCCACAGCCGATGGGTGTCGATCGGCAAGAGCGACGCCTCGTGGGCCCAGAATTCGAACAATCCGCGCCGGCTCTTGCGCCCCCAGGCCAGTGTATCGAGATGCTCGCTGTTGTAGTTACCGAGCCGCGAGAACAGCGGCAGGTAATGGGCGCGCGTCAGCACGTTCACCGAATCGATCTGCAGCAGGCCCAGTCGATCGATGGCGCGGCGCACATGGCCGGCGTTCGTCGCGACCTCCGGCCGCCCTGATGCAAAGCCCTGCGCAGCGAGCGCGATGCGGCGTGCGGCTGAGGCCGAAACTGTTTGACGGCGCTTCACGCGCCGATACTAGCCCATCGGGCGCACTGCTCGTGTCAGCATCAGGCTGTGTATAGCTGGACCGGCGCCTCGAGACCCTTCAACCGATATTCGCGCGGCGCGCCGCCGAGTGACAGAGATGCGGCACGGTCGTGCACCTGCTTGATGACGAGGATGCTGCCTGGCTCGGCCGACGCCTGGGCGCGTGCCGCCGTATTGACCACCGTACCGATGGCGGTGAGGTCGCGGTGCGAACGGCCGAACTCGCCGAATTTCATGGTGCCCGAATCGATGCCGATGCCGACGCCCAGGGTATGACCCCGCATGTCCCGGGTCCGGGCAAACTCGGCGAATTTCTTGCCGCACGCGGCCTGGATCGCGCGCGCCGCCAACACCGCACGGGTCGCGTGATCGTCGTACTTCACCGGGAAGTTGAACACCGCCATCACCGCATCGCCGATCGTCTTGTTGAGCAGGCCGTCCTGCTCCCAGATGGCCTCGCCGCAGGTGTCGTAGAACAGGTCGAGCAACTCGGTCATGGCTTCCGGCGACAGCGCTTCACTCAGGCTGGTGTAGCCACGCAGATCCGCGAACATCACCGTGGCGTCGATGGTGACGTTGCGCGCGCGCATGATCTTGGTGAAGGCAAGCTCGCAGAATGTGCAGAGGTTCGGGTTCATGCGGCTCGGCTTGAGCCCGACGACGCGGAACGGGATCGAGGCGATGCCGCGTAACGGCACCGGCAAATGAAGCTGCTGCCAGCATCCCTTGCAGATCAAGGCACTGTGGCTCATGGCCTACCTTCGGCCAACGGCTGCGGGCCGGCAATACCATCACATCTGCCCATTTTGGGGCGGAACTGGGCAGTATGGTGGGAAAGTGGGAAGGGTCACCGAAAGTGCCGATGCCATCGGTATCGGATGCTTCCCACGCGGGTGGGAAAGCGGGGAAATCCCGTATCGTGTTATGATGCGATCAATGGAAAGCGACCTCTATCCCCCCGTAAAGGCGCTGCTCGAAGGTCAAGGCTATGTCGTCAAAGGCGAGGTGCGCGGCTGCGATGTTGTCGCCGTGCGCGGCAAGGAGCCCCCTGTCGTCGTCGAGCTCAAGCGTGCCTTCGGCCTTGCTCTGGTGATGCAGGGCGTCGATCGGCTGGCGCTCACCGACGCGGTCTATCTCGCGGTCGGCAAGTGGCCCAAGCAAATGCGCAACATCAAGAAGCTCTGCAAACGGCTCGGTCTCGGCTTCATGGTCGTGGGTGCCAAGCAGGTCGACATCGTGCTCGATCCGCTGCCCTACGTTCCGCGCAAGAACCGCCGCAAGGCGCGCCGCCTGCTGGGCGAGCACGAACGGCGCGTCGGCGATCCCAACCTCGGCGGCTCGTCGACCAGGGTGCCGATGATGACGGCGTACAAGCAGCAGGCGCTGCGCTGTGCGGCAACGCTTGCGGCCAGCGGGCCGCTGTCGCCGGCCGCCGTGCGTGTGGCTGCCGATGCACCGAAGGCTGCGAGCATCCTGCGCGACGATTACTATGGCTGGTTCGAGCGCGTCGAGCGCGGCATCTACGCCATCACGCCCAAGGGGCGGGCGGGGCTCGCCCTTCACACCGCGGGCGCGGGAAGCTGAGGCACCGAGACTGAATGAGCGCGTCGCTGTTTTCCCTGGGCGGCCTGGTCCGCGGCTTGATGGCCCTGGGTGGCTCGGTGGTCTTTCTGATGGCGTGGCCTGTCGCCAGGAGCGCGCTGCTCTTCCAGAAGACGGACGCGTTCTACGACACGGTGAGGGCGGGCCGGCCTTTCACCTTGCAGCAGCTGCAGTCGGCGCTCGCGACGGTCGATGCGGCGATCGCCGCTCATCCCACCGCCTCTCGCCATGTGCAACGTTCCGAGCTGTTGGGGGCGGTGGCGGCGACGAAGAGCCTGAAGGTCAGCGATCAGCAGCGCCGGGCGTGGCAACAGCAGGCCAAGGCGGACCTCGAGCTTGGCCTTGGCGATGATCCGGGGCGGAGCCTGGACTGGCAGCGGCTGGCGATCATGCACGAATGGCTCGATGGGCCTTCGCGTGACGTACCGCCGCTCCTGTTCATGTCGATCGAGACGGGCCGCATGATGTCGCCGCTGTGGGAGCCGCGGCTCCGCATCATCCTCGACAATTGGGGGTATTTCTCCGACCAGGAGAAGGCCCGTCTTTCCGACTACATCGTCGAGATGTGGCGACGGACCGACAATCGGTACTTCTTGTTCGGGCGGGCGGTCTATGACGACATCGACGAGGTCATCCTGCGCTATGTCCTGCGGCACGAGCCGAACGCGCAGGAAGAGCTGAGCAAAGTCATTGCGGAAGCCAAGAAGTGGCGGAAGTGACGTACCGCCGTCGGCGGCGGCATGGCCGAACGGTATACGACGAAAGCCCGCTGCGATCGGTCGGGCGCGGCGGGGTGCTGGCGCTGTTCCTGTTCCTGCTTCTGGTGTCGCCGCTGCCGATGGGCGCCAATCGCGACTGGGCATGGAGTCCGATGGTCGTGGCGATTGGCGCCATCGCCGCGCTCGGCGGCGTCTTCGGCGGTCCGGGCGCCTTCGTGGCACCGGCGGAGCGCAAGCCGCTCCTCTGGCTGATCGGCGTCTTTGCGCTCTTCCTGTTGCTCGCCCTGCTGCAGGTGTCGCCGCTGGCGCCAGCCGCCGGCAGCGCTGCCTTCTATGCACACGCCAGGGAGATCCTGGGACACGCCCATGCCGCGGTACCGAGTATCGCGCCCGACGCATCGTACGACACGCTGCTGAGATGCCTGGCGTGCGCGCTCTTCTTCCTCGTCGGCCGCGCGCTGTGTCGCGACGACCGGGCCGCGCGCCTGCTGCTGATGACCTTGCTGGTGAGCGCGATCATCGTCGCCGCCTACGGCATCTACATGCAGGTCTCGACCCACAGCTGCTACCTGGGCGGCTTCCTGAAGAAGCAGGGTCACTACGATCCCGCTTCGGACCGTTGCCTGATGTCGGGCACGTTCGTCAGCCCGAACAACTACGCCTGCTATCTCGGCATGGCGGTCGTGTCTGCGTTCGCCTTGCTGTTCGGCGATTCGCAGGCGCGCCGCGACTACGCCTACGACGACGACGAGGAGGACGACCATCCCTGGCTCACCGGCACGCGTCTCGCGCTCGGTGCGGTGGCGCTGCTGTGCCTGGGAGGCATCCTGATCTCCGGCTCGCGCGCCGGCTTTGCCGCAACCGTCGCCGGCGTGATCGCGCTCGGCTATCTGCTCGTGCGGGGCAAGGAGAATTTCCGCACCTACGTGCGGCGAGCGGCGCTAGCCGCGGTGCTCATCGGCCTGGTGGTCGGCGTCATCGCCGGCGGTTCGCTGCTGCGCAAGACCGTCGCCAGCTCCAACAATTTCAATCGCGTCGTGGTCTGGCGGATTTCGCTCGACGCGGTGGCGCAATCGCCGTTGCTCGGATGGGGCCTCGGTTCCTATCCCGACGTCTATGCGATCCATCAACCGGCGACGATCATCATGCCGAACGACAAGGCGCATTCGACGCCGATCGAAGTGCTGGTCGAGATGGGCATTCCGGGCGGCATCGCCGCGATGGCCCTCGTCGTTATCCCGTGGTGGATTTGCCTGGCGGCGGCCCTGCGCCAGCGGCGGCAGCGCTATCTCGTTGCCGCAGGCTTTGCCGTCGTCGCTGTGCCGATCCTGCATTCGCTGGTCGATTTCAGCCTGCAGATTCCGGCAATCGCCTTTGTCGTCAGCGCCTTCCTCGGCATGGGCTGGGGGCAGGCTTTTCCCGATGATTCGCCGCCAGATGAGGGCTTTACGGAAGAAAGCTGAACAACTATATTCATCGCGGGTGTAAATATACTCCTGGACCGAGCGGGGTCGGTCCTTTGGGGGAGGACGGCAGGTTTGCGCAGCTCGGTCCCAGCAGATGCGGAGGGGACGTCAGGCCGGTCTCGGAGCCGGCGGGCCGTGCCCGCGATTCGCTCGGCGCCGCAGCGTTTCATCGAGACGTGGCTCGATGCCATTGGCGGGTTCCTGTTCTGCGTCATCCTGCCGATCCCGATCTATGCGACCGGCGAGCCGTTCGAGAAGGGCTTCGGCCCGGCCGAGCAGACCATCTTGGTCACCGCCATCGCCTACGTCGTCACCTGGTATGGCGGCCGGCGGGTCGATGCATTTCCACGCGCGACGTTCCAAGGAAACATCGGCTACATCGCGCCGGTCGCGGCGATCGCTTATTCGACCATCGCGGTGTTCCTGCTGCTGGTGCGCTCGGACTATTCGCGCGTGCAGCTCTTCGGCTCCGGGCTGCTCGCCATTTTGTGGATGGCGTTCGTCGCGCAGCTTCGCGCGCGCTACCTCACTCGCAACTATGCGGTCATTCCCGCCAGCCTCATCGCCTCGATGCCCGAGGTAAACACCTGCCGCTGGCTCGATTTCGACGAATTGGGCGCCAAGGACGTGCGGGTCGACGCGATCGTTGCTGATCTCGACGCGTCGCTCAATGAACACCAGGTCTCGACCCTGGCGCAGGCGGCGATTTCCGGCGTGCCGGTGCTCGACCGCCGCTACATTCTCGAGACCCTGACCGGTCGCACGCCGCTGGGCGGACTGACGCCGAACGAATTCGGCGCGCTACTGCCGTCGCGCCAGTACCTGGTGATCCGACGCGCTCTTGAACTGCTGGGCACGCTCCTCATTCTGCCCCTGCTGCTGCCGTTTCTTGTGATCGTCGCATTGCTCGTGCGCCTGGATAGTCCCGGGCCCGTCTTCTTCGCGCAGGTGCGGGTCGGCCGGCGTGGTCGCGTGTTCCGCATGATCAAGTTCCGCACCATGTATCATGGTGTGAAGGGGCCGAGTTTCACGGTGACAGGCGATCCGCGCGTGACGCGTGTCGGTCAGTTCCTGAGGCGGACGCGACTGGACGAGCTGCCGCAGGTCTTCAACATCATCCGGGGCGACATGAGCTGGGTGGGGCCGCGTCCGGAAGCGCTCGAACTCGACCAGAAGTATGTGCGCGACATCCCGCACTTTGCCCTGCGCGGCATCGTTCGGCCGGGCGTCACCGGCTGGGCCCAGATCAACCAGGGCTACGCGCACGATCCGGACGAAATGCGCTCCAAATTGGAGTATGATCTCTTCTACATGAAGCATTGCTCGCTTTGGCTGGATCTCGTGATCGTGCTGCGCACTTTCGCCGTCGTGATCGGCGGCGCCGGCGCACGCTGAGTCCATCGCTGTCCGGTCGTCTGCCGACGCCATGTGCGGAATAGCCGGCATCTTTGCCTATCTCGATGTCGCCGCCGCGGTGGACCGTGGCGAGCTCGCGCGCATGAACGCGCGCATGGCCGCGCGCGGTCCGGACGGCAGCGGCGACTGGTTCTCGCATGACGGCCGCGTCGGCTTCACCCATCGCCGGCTCGCGATCATCGATCTTTCGGAGCGCGGCGCGCAGCCGATGCACAGCGCCGATGGCCGCCTGACCATCACCTTCAACGGCGAAATCTACAATTTTCGCGAACTGCGCGCCGAACTCGAGCGCAAGGGATATTCGTTCCGCACCGAGTCCGATACCGAGGTCCTGCTGCAGCTCTACGTCGATCGAGGCGCGGCGATGGTCGAGGCGCTGCGCGGCATGTTCGCCTTCGGTCTGTGGGATGCGCGCGAGCGTCGCCTGCTGCTGGCGCGCGATCCGCTGGGCATCAAGCCGCTCTACTACGCCGACGATGGCTGGACGCTGCGCTTTGCCTCGCAGGCCAAGGCGCTGCTGGCGGGCGGCGCGGTGTCGTACGATCCCGAACCGGCAGGCATCGTCGGCTTCCATCTGTTCGGCAGCGTCCCCGAGCCGTTCACCGTGTGGCAGGACATCCGCTCCGTGCCCGCGGGCGCGACGGTGATGATCGATGCGACCGGCCCAGCCGAACCGCAGACCTATTACAGCGTCGCGAGCTCGCTTGCTGGTCGCAATGGCATGAGCGTGGTGGATGCCGCGGCAGCGCGCGCGCAGCTGAGCGCCGCGGTGCATGACTCGGTGCGGCATCATCTGGTCGCGGACGTGCCGGTGGCGGTGTTTCTGTCGGCCGGGCTCGATTCCGGCGCCCTGTTGGGGACGATGGCCGAGTTGGGCGTTCGCAATACGCTGGCGGTGACGCTCGCCTTCTCTGAGTTCAAGGGCGCGGCGCAGGACGAAGCGCCGCTGGCGGCCGAGGTGGCCCGACGCTACGGCGCCGAGCATATCGTGCGCACCGTCGATCGCGCCGAATTCGAGCGCGACTTGCCGGCGATTCTCGACGCCATGGATCTGCCGACCACCGACGGCATCAACACCTGGTTCGTCGCCAAGGCGGCGCACGAGGCGGGCATCAAGGTGGCGCTGAGCGGCTTGGGCGCCGACGAGTGTTTCGGCGGTTATCCGTCCTTCACCGACGTTCCGCGCAGCGTGCACTGGCTGCGGCCGTTCCATTTCCTGCCCGGTGCCGGAGCGTTGGCGCGCCAACTCGTATCGACGGCGATCAGTGCTGGCGTCGGTCTCCATCCGAAATCAGCCGGCGTGCTCCAGTACGGCGGCGATTGGGCGGGGGCCTACCTGCTGCGCCGGGGTGTCTACATGCCGTGGGAACTCGAGGGGCTGCTCGACCGCGATCTGGTGGAGGAAGGGCTGCGCCGCCTGTCGCCGCTCAGCCATATCGCCAACGAGCTGCGGTCCGGCCGGCAGCTCGGCGATTTCGACCGGGTGGCGGCGCTGGAGACCTCGATCTACATGCGCAACCAGTTGCTGCGCGACGCCGATTGGGCCGGCATGGCGCACTCGATCGAGATTCGCGTGCCCTATGTCGATCCCTTCTTCCTCGCCGCGCTGCCGCAAGGCGATGTGCTTGCCTCGCTCAATGCCAAGGCGGCCGTCGCCGACGTGCCGCAACCGCCGTTGCCGCAGGCGAGCCGCGAGCGGCGCAAGACCGGCTTCGCGACGCCGGTCGGGCGCTGGATCAACGAGGCGGCAGGCGGTTCGGGCGACGTCCCGTTCTCGGCGGCTTCCCGCGCCTGGGCGCTCCAGGTCTGGCGTTACGGCTGGAACGGATCGGCGGCGGCGTGACGACGATTTGCTGCGGATGAGCACACGCATTCTGGCGCTGGTCAGCGACTGCTATGGCATGGGCGGCGGCATTGCCCGCTACAATCAGGATCTCGTCGAGGCTCTTGCCGGCGACGACGTCTCGATCGTCGTACTGCCGCGCTACGGCCGTGCCGACGACAAGACCCTGCCCAAGGGCGTCGAGCAGTTGCCGCCCGTCGCCGGAAGGATCACCTACAGCCTCGCCGCATTGTGGACCGCGCTTCGCCGGGGCCGGGTCGACGTGGTGTTCTGCGGTCACGCCTTCATGGCGCCGCTTGCCTGGGCGACGGCACGCCTGATCGGCGCGCGCTTGTGGGTGCAGGCACACGGCACCGATATCTGGGCCGACCGGCGGCCGAGCGTCCGCCGCGCCGTGGAGGCGGCCGACCTGGTGACGACCGTGAGTCGCGCCACACGCCGCAGCCTGCTCGCGTGGGCGAACCTCGCGCCCGAGCGTGTGCGTGTGATGCCCAACACTGTGCGCGACATCTTCAAGCCAGGGCCGCCGTCGCCTGCTCTGGTGGAACGTCTGGCGCTTGGGCCCGGTCCCGTCCTGCTGACGGTCGGGCGGCTCTCCGTCAGCGAGCGCTACAAGGGTCATGAGCAGATTTTTGCCGCGTTGCCCGCGCTGCGGGCAAAGTTTCCAGGCTTGGTCCATGTCGTGGCCGGCGACGGCGACGATCGTGCGCGCCTCGAACGCCGCGCCCATGAGCTTGCAGGCGATGCGGGGGCCGTGCGGTTCCTCGGCTTCGTGGCGGAGGAGGAGCTGCCCGATCTGTACCGGCTGGCTGATCTCTACGTCATGCCAAGCGTTCAGGAGGGTTTCGGCATCGTCTATCTCGAGGCTGCGGCCTGCGGTCTGCGGGTCGTCGGCGGCCGGGGCGGCGGCAGTGCCGACGCCATTCCGGACGAAAGGGTAGGCATCCTGGTCGATCCGGAGGAGGACGGTGCGCTGGTCGACGCCATCATTCGCATGCTCGCTGCGGGCAGGGCAGATCTCGCCGCCATCGAACCCTACCGGCGGGGCCATTTTGCCTCCGAAGCCCGGCTACTCCTCGCTCGCCTCCTGGCACGGCCTTGGCGTATGACTGGCGACGCATGAGTGTTGCCGAGCAACAACCGAAATTGCACCTGGTGCTCGAGGCGGGGCGCGCCGACCAGCGCTACTGGACCGACTTGTGGCGTTACCGGGAGCTGTATTTCATCCTCGCCTGGCGCGACGTGGCGGTGCGCTACAAGCAGACCGTCATCGGCGCGGCATGGGCCTTCATTCGTCCGTTCCTGACGATGGTGGTGTTCACCGTCCTGTTCGGCCATCTCGCCAAACTCGCCCACGATTCCGCCGTGCCCTACGCCATCGTGGTGTTCGCCGGCCTGCTGCCGTGGACGCTGTTCTCGTCGGTGCTATCCGACGTGTCCAACAGCGTGATCGCCAACAGCCATTTGATCAGCAAAGTCTATTTTCCACGCCTGATCGTGCCGCTCGCGACGGTCGTGGTCGCGCTCATCGACTTTGCGGTGACCTTGGTCATCCTGGCCGGCTTGATGCTCTTCTATGGCTTCCTGCCGGGCTGGCAGATCCTGCTGCTGCCGATCTTCGTACTGCTGGCGCTGCTGGCGAGCCTCGGCCCCGCGCTGTGGGCGGCCTCGCTGATCGTCAAATATCGCGACTTTCGCTTCATCATTCCGTTTGCCCTGCAGTTCGGGCTCTACGTCTCGCCGGTTGGCTTCTCCAGCTCGGTCGTGCCTGAGCAGTGGCGGTCGCTCTACAGCCTCAATCCGGTGGTCGGCATCATCGATGGCTTTCGCTGGAGCATCATCGGCGGCGCAAGCCCGATCTATTGGCCGGGATTCCTGGTGAGTCTCGGCGTGATGGCCTTCTTCCTGTGGCTCGGCATTCGCACCTTCCGCCGCACCGAGCGCGGCTTCGCGGACCTGGTCTAGGACGATGTCGCAAACCGTCATCCGGTCCCAGGGACTTGGCAAGAAATTCGTCATCACCCATCGGCAGCCGCGCGAGGGGGACCTGTTCGTCGACCTGCTGATGAGCCGCGCGCGCAGCGCCTTGCGCGCACTGGCCGGCCGCAAGTCGAAGGACGAGCCGGCGGGACGCTATGAAGAATTCTGGGCGTTGCGCGACATCGATTTCGAGATCAGGGCGGGCGAGCTGGTCAGCATCATCGGGCACAATGGCGCCGGCAAGACGACGCTGCTCAAGGTGCTGTCGCGCATCACGGAGCCGACCGAGGGCCGGGTCGAGATCTTCGGCCGCGTGAACAGCCTGCTCGAGGTCGGCACGGGTTTCCATCCCGAGCTCACCGGGCGCGAGAACATCTTCCTGAACGGCGCGATTCTCGGAATGACGCGCGCCGAGATGCGCCGGAAGTTCGACGAGATCGTCGATTTCGCCGGCGTCGAGAAGTTCATCGACACGCCAGTCAAGCGCTACTCGACAGGCATGTATGTGCGGCTCGCCTTCTCGGTCGCGGCGCATCTCGAAGCCGAGATCCTGGTGGTCGACGAGGTGCTCGCGGTGGGCGACGCGGAATTCCAGTCGCGCTGCCTCAATCGCATGTCGGAAGTGGCGAGCAGCGGCCGCACGGTTCTGTTCGTCAGCCACAATTTTGCGGCGGTCACGGCGCTCACCAAGCGGGCAATCGTGCTCAACAGCGGGCGGGTGACGTTCGACGGACCGGTGACCGACGCCCTCGCGCATTACACGGCTTCACTCGGCAAGGTGGAGACCAAGCGCAAGTGGGACCGCGGAAGCAACTCCTCGCTGTTGGCGGCCGACCTGCTCGACGCGGAAGGACGGCCGACCGATCGGTATGTTCCCGGCACGCCGCTTCGCCTGCGCGTCGAACTCGAGACGACCGGCCTGCCTGGCCTGTCGCTCGAGGTCGTCCTGCGCGACCGCCACAACATTCCGATTGGCTACTATGCTTCCAACAATTTCAGCCAGGTGCTGCTGCCGGCCGAGGCCGGACGCTACGAATGCATCCTGTCCCTGGACTCCTATCAGTTGGCGGCCGGCGAATACGGCATCGACCTGATGATCAGCGTGCCGAACATCATGGTCGACCACGAGGTCGACAACGCCGTGCGGTTCTCCGTCGACACCTGCAGCCCCAACGGAATCCCGTTTAACTTCACGCAGGAGCTCGGGTTCGGGAACCAGGCGATGCAGCTCAGTGCGCCGTTGCGGTTCAAGCCAATTGCGCCGTCGCCGGAGGCGACCTGATCGCGCCATGGCCGGACGCGTCTGCATCGTGACACCCGGCAGCCTCGCGTCGAATCCGAGAGTGTTGAAAGAAGCTGGCGCGCTGCACGATGCGGGATACGAGGTAATGACCGTCGGGTGCGAGTACTCGGCGTCACTCAGTGCGGCCGATGATACGTTGGTCTCGCGCGTGCCGTGGAAGGTGCTGCGCGTGCCGCGGCCAGCCAGCGAACGCTATGTTGCCGCAACATCCCGAACGGTTGCGCGCGCCTTCGACCGGTTGGGCGCGACCGTGCCGATGTCGATCGCCGCGTCGGCTTATGACGGACCGGCGGCGGCCTTGCGGTCGGCCGCGGTAGAGGTGGCTGCCGATCTCTACATCGCGCATTACGTCGTGGCGCTGCCCGCAGCCGCCGAGGCTGCCAGGCGTCATCGCGGCATGCTGGCTTTCGATGCGGAAGATTTTCATTCCGGCGAGGGCGGAGACGGGGAAGCCGAGGCTTTCCGTATGCGCCTCGTGCGGCGTATCGAAGGCGCCATCCTACCGCGATGCAGCTACTCGACGGCGGCGTCGCCGCTGATCGGCATGGCTTATGAAAAGGCCTACGGCATCAAGCCCGTCACGATGCTCAACGTCTTTCCGCTGTCGATGGCGCCGGACAGGCCCTCGCACCGGGCAGCCGGCGAACTGCGTGCTTACTGGTTCTCGCAAACTGTCGGGCTCGACCGCGGCCTCCAGGCCTTCATGGAGGGCATAACGAAGGCGCAAGCCAAGGTCACTCTCGACATTCGCGGCAACGATCCCTGGCGCCACGGCGAGTCGCTGCTCGCCTTGGCGCGCGATCTCGGCGTCGCCGATCGCGTCCGGCTTCTGCCGGTGGCGGCACCGGACGAGATGGCGCGGCTTGCGGCATCCTATGATCTGGGCCTGTCGCTCGAGACGGAAGCGACCGACAGCCGGCGCTTTTGCCTCACCAACAAGATCTTCACCTATCTGCTCGCCGGGATTCCGGTGATGATGAGCAATACACCGGCACAGACGGCGCTCGCGACCGAGCTCGATTCGGCGGCAGCGATGGTTTCGCTGTCGAAGCCCGCAACGATCGGCGAAGCGCTCGACCGGCTGGCCGACGAGCAGGTGCTTGCCAAGGCGAAGGCCGACGCCTGGCGCCTGGCACGCGAGCGCTACAATTGGGACAAGGAAAAGTCCGTGCTGCTCGAGGTCGTAGCTTCAGTTTTCCGGAATCGGGGCAAGGAGGCACATCGCTGATGCACCTGCTACTCACGGCCGACCCGGAAATCGAGGTGCCGCCACGGCTGTACGGCGGTATCGAACGTATCGTCGATGTGCTGGTGCGTCGCCTGAGGGCGAGAGGTCACCGGGTCGGTCTCGTCGCGCGCGCGGGTTCCACCTCTCCGGCCGACGAATTCTACGCCTGGCCCGGCAAGGAATCGTGGTCGAAGGTCGACACCGTCAAGAACATCTGGGCGTTGGGCGAGGCTGCGCGTTCCTTTCAGCCCGATCTGATTCACAGCTTCTCGCGGATCGCCTATCTGCTGCCGCATCTGCGCGGACAGCGTCCGCTCGTGATGTCCTTCCAACGCGAACCGACGCCCCGTACGGTGGCGCTTGCCGTGCGGCTATCCAGGCCGCATGTCCTCACCTTCACCGGGTGCAGCGAGTATCTGGCGGGTCGCGGTCGGCGCGGCGGAGGCGATTGGTACGGCATTCCGAATTTTGCCGACACCGAAGCGCTGACAATCAATGCAAGCGTCCCAGCCGATGCGCCGCTGGTCTTCCTGAGCCGTGTCGAGAGCATCAAGGGCGCACATTGGGCGATCGAAATCGCGCGCCGCACGAAGCAACGCCTGATCATCGCCGGCAATCATCTGGCGACGGGGCCCGAGGCCGACTATTTCCACCAGCAGATCGAGCCGCACTTTGGCCGCGATGGCATCGAGTATGTCGGCGCCGTCGATGATGTGCAGAAGAACGCTCTGCTGCGGTCGGCAAAGGCCATGGTCGTGCCGATCCAATGGGACGAACCCTTCGGGATCGTCTTCGCCGAATCTCTTGCGTGCGGCACGCCGGTGATCTCTTGTCCGCGCGGCGCGCTTCCGGAGATCGTGCGGCCGGGCGTCGATGGCTTTCTCGTCCGGTCGATCGAAGAAGGTTGCGATGCCGTAGGCAAAGTGGGCGCGCTCGATCGCCTGAGCTGCCGCAAGCGAGCCGAGGATCTCTTCTCGCCCGACGCCGTGGTGGCGCGCTATGACGAGCTCTACAAGCGCGTCCTCGCGAAGTTCCCACGCCGATGAACCGCCGCGTCGCCATCGTCAGCGGTCACTTCGTACCGAGCAATCTGGTCGGCGCACAGCGCGCCCGGCTGTGGTCGCGCTACCTGCCGGAGTTCGGCTGGGAGCCGATCGTCGTGACAGGCGATCCGCGTCGTTACGAGGAGAAGCCCGATCCGGACCTGGAAAAGCTCGTCCCGACCGGCCTTCGCGTCCTGCATGCCCCGACCCTGCCCGTGAAGCCGATCAAGCTCGTGGGTGATATCGGGGTCAGGTCGTTGTGGGGCTGCCATCACGTCCTCTCCGGACTCGCCCGCCGGCGCGAGATCGACTTCGTGCTGGTGACGATTCCTGCCAATTTCCTGGCGCCTGTTGGACGATTGATCCACAGTCGTTTCGGCGTGCCGTACGGCATCGACTACCAGGATCCCTGGGTTCACGAGTGGCCTGGCGTGGAAGTGCCGATGTCGCGGGCGTGGGTGTCCTACCACCTCGCCCTGAAGGTCGAACCATGGGCGGTGCGCGATGCCGCTCTGATTACCGGGATGGCGCCCGGCTACGTTGCCGGCATGCTCCAACGCAACCCCGATGTCGCCAAGCACGCCGTGATCTCTTGCATGCCGATGGGTATTGCACCGGAGGACTACGAGCTCGTGCGCGCGCTGGACAGGCGGCCGTTCCTGTTCGATCCGTCGGATGGGAAATTCCACCTGATCTATGCCGGCGCCCTGTTACCGGCGGGCGTCGCCGTGCTCGACGCGTTCCTGGCCGGATTGCGAGCCCTCCGCGAGAGCTCACCGGCCGTGGCCCACCGCTTGCGCGTGCATTTCGTCGGCACCGGCACATCGCCCGACGATCCGACTGGTTTCCGTGTCCTGCCGCGTGCCCGCGACGCTGAAGTAGAGGACCTGGTGAACGAACACCCGGCACGCATCGGCTACGTCGATGCGCTCAATCATCTAGAGCACAGTAGTGCCGTTCTCGTGCTCGGCTCGACCGAGCGGCACTACACGCCGTCCAAGGTCTTTCAGGCGATTTTGTCGAGGCGGCCGGTATTCGCCCTGTTGCACGCCGACAGCACGGCCGTGGACGTGATTCGCAACGCGGATGCCGGCACTGTGCTCACCCTGACCGAAGCCGACCTTCCCAATCCCGGAAGCATCGCGCAGGCACTCCGCGAGCTCATCGACCGTCCGCCAACAGCCCGCGGACCGATGGAGCCTTCCAGCTTCGGCGCCTACACCGCGCGCGAATCGACGCGTGTTCTGGCCTCCGCCCTGGACGATGCAGTCGCGCGAGAAGCGTCCCGACGGTAGCCATGCGCATCGGGTTCCTGGTCAGCCATCCCATCCAGTACTACGCGCCCGTTTTCCGCGAGCTGGCGAAGCGTTGCGAGCTCACGGTGTACTTCGCGCATCGTCAGACGGCGGAGCAGCAAGCGAGGGCGGGGTTCGGCGTCGCCTTCGACTGGGACGTCGATCTGCTTTCTGGCTACGAGCACCGGTTTCTAACCAATGTCGCCAGGCAACCCTCGACCGATACGTTCTGGGGCTGCGACACGCCCGCGATCGCAAGAGAGATCGTTGACGGACGCTTCGATGCCTTCGTCGTGCCGGGCTGGGCGCTCAAATGCTATTGGCAAGCGATACTGGCATGCCGGCGGACGCGGGTGCCGATATTCGTGCGCGGCGATTCGCAGCTTGCCGAACCGCGACGCCCAATGGTGCGGATTGCCAAGGCATTGGCCTTTCCAAGTTTGCTGCGCAACTTCGACGGCTTTCTCTATGTCGGGCAGCGCAATCGAGACTACCTGCTGCACAACAAGGTTCCAGCAGAGCGGATGTTCTTCTCTCCCCATTGCGTCGACAACGACTGGTTCAGGACTCGCGCCGATGCGGCGCGGGCCGCGTCCGGAAAGCAGCGCCGGTCGCTTCGGCGAGTATTGTTCGTCGGCAAACTGGTCGGTCGCAAGAATCCGCTCGATGCGCTCCAAGCCGCAGCGCGGGTGCGGGCGGCGGGTGCCATGGTCGAGATGGCATTCGCGGGCTCGGGCGAACTCCAGGATGCCTTGCAGAATGCGGCGCGAGCGACCGGCCTGCCGACCGAGTTCCTGGGGTTCGTCAATCAAAGCCAGATGCCGTCCGTCTATGCGTCGGCCGACGTCGTCGTGCTGCCGTCAGACGGCTCCGAGACCTGGGGCCTCGCGATCAACGAGGCGATGGCCTGCGGCGTGCCGGCAGTCGTCGCCGATGCCGTCGGATGCGGGCCCGATCTCATCGAGGAAGGGGCAACCGGGGCCGTCTTTCCAGTCGGCAACGTCAAGGCGATGGCTGCGGCGATCGAAAAGGTTCTTGCCTTCGATCCATCCTCCTGCCGCCGTCATCTGGCTGCCCGGATTGAGCAATATTCTCCTGCCCGTGCGGCCGACGGCGTCCTAGAAGGGGCGAATAGGCTTTGCGGACAACGTCTGCTAAAGTAGGTAATAGCGCCAAATCGATGTCTTCCAGGTCTGTATGAGCACGGCTGTCCTAACGCGACCGACGCCTTCGGCGCCGACGCTCGACTTCGACCTCGTCCGGCGATTCTGCCTTTATTTGATCTTCCTCGCCGGGGTCGCCGCTCCGTTCACCACGGATCCGTTGATTACGCTGGGCGGCGCGATCGTGCCTTGGGTGCTGGTCCGCATCATCGGCACGCCGAATATGCCCTCGGCTGCGCTCTACATCTTCCTCTGGCAGTGGATGCAGATCTATGCCCGCGTGCCCCAGAGCTGGATCGATCACGAGTCGCTGACCGGCGGACTGTTCGGGTCCGACATCGCCCGCGCCTATTGGTACATGCTGGCGAGCCTAGTCACCATGGCTCTCATGTTCCGGTTGGTGCTCGGCAACATGAAGCCGCCGACCAGGGCGCAGGCCACGGCCCACTTCCGGTGGCACGCCAAGGACGTGATCATGGTGTATGGCGGGGCAGTCGCGGTGTCGATGTCGACATCGATTGCGATCCGCGCCGTTCCTGCGCTGGGCCAGTTCCTGGACGGACTTTCGCACTTGAAGACCGTCGCCTTGTTCATGCTGTTCGTTTACAGCATGTCGACAGGCCGCGGCCAGATGTTCGCGCTGGGTGCCGTCTTGTTCGAAGTCGTCGTCGGTTTCAGCGGATTCCTGTCGGACTTCCGCGGCGTCTTCATCTATCTCGGGATTGCCGCGCTGGCCGCTCACATCAGGATGAAGCCGTTGACCATCCTCGGCGGAATGGTCGGAGCCGTGGCGCTCATCTCGCTGGCCCTGTTCTGGACGTCGGTGAAGATGGAGTATCGGGTCTTCGCCGCGCAGTCGGACGACAGCCAGGCCATCAAGGTACCGCTTTCCCAACGAATGGAATTCCTCGGCGAGCGCGCATTGGCGTCGGGCAACATGGACCTGTCCGTGTCGTCGTACGCGCTGCTCAGCCGGCTTGCCTACACCGATATCTTCGGCTCGGTGATCACCGTGCAGGATGCCTCGCCGGAGCCCACCCCGATGCGGCAATGGACCGAGGCCATCCAGCACGTCGTGCAGCCACGCTTCCTGTTCCCCGACAAGCCCGTCCTGTCGGATACGGAGGTGTACATGCGGCTTGCGCGTGCGTTCACGCCCGAGAATATGCGTGAAGGCACCTCGATCAGCGTCGGCTACATGGCCGAGAACTACGCCGATCTGAGCTTTCCTGGCATGCTGGTCGGGATCGCGGTGATGGGCCTGCTGACTGCCGGCGCGATACGCGGCTTGATGAGGACGAACCTGCCTCACATCATGCGCGAGGGCACGATCATGGCCTTCGCGTTCAGCATGGCCCGAGATGGGGTCGAGGTGTCGCTGCCCAAGGTGCTTGGCGCGGGCGTGATGTTCTTCTTCATCTACATGGGACTGAACAAGTTCGTGTTTCCGCGAGTCGTGACCTGGCTCGATCAGCGAGCCGCCTTGCCAGGACCGAGGCGTTCGAGATGAGGGCCTCCTGACCGGTTTCAGCCGGACGAACGGCGCCGGACGGACATGATCGACGTCTCGGTCATCATCCCGACATTCAACCGGCTCTGGAGCCTGCCGAAGACGGTCGAGTCGTGTCTTTCCGCGGAATGCCGGGTGGAGATCATTGTCGTCGACGACGGCAGCACGGACGGTACGTGGCAGTGGCTGCAAGACCGCAAGGACGTGGTGAGCGTCAGGAGCGAGAACTGGGGCAAGGACTGGGCGGTCGTCGCCGGGATGGCGCGTGCTCAGGGCGAGTACGTGCGCTTTCTCGACTCGGACGACTGGCTGCACCCGGAGGCCAATGCCAATCAGCTCGAGCTGGCGCGTCGGGCCGTGGCCGACGTCGTGGTTGCGGGCTACGACGATTTCTATGAGGCGGAGGATCGCGCGGAGCCACATCCGTGGGTCGATTGCGACGATTTCGTCGCCCAGCAGTTCGGAGAAGTTCCGTTCTCGCACTACTCGGCATTCCTGTTCCGGCGTGCCTTCATCCAGGACATCCCGCATCGGCAGGAATTCGCGCTGCGCGATGACCGGATGTTCCTGCTCGAGGTCGCCATGCGCAAGCCGCAAGTCGCGATATATCGACGGCCGGCCTTCGTGCACCGTCATCACGATCGCGGTCGGCTTCAACGTACGCACGGCTTTCAGCGGACGCTCGCGCACTGGACGAACATCCAGGTCTATCGCAGGGCGGTGGCCATGCTGGCCGAGCGCGGAGAATTGACGGCACGTCGCAAGCGCGCCGCGGTGTCGTACATCTGGCCGGTCGTGCGCGCCCTGGCCAAGACGCAGCTCGACGAGGCGGCCGATGCCGCGCGCTGGATCTTCGATCTCGACCCGCAGTTCGTCCCGCCGGTGCGCAAGAGCATCGCTCTGGGATATCGCACTCTCGGGTTTGCGATGACCGAGCGGTTGATCGCCGTGCGAGCTCATTTGCAGTCGGCTGTCGCAGGGACCCGCCACGAATGACTTCGTCGGGGGACAGCGGGGGCGGAACCAAGCTCCGGGTCGGGCACAGTGTCGGCTTCTATTTTCCGGAAAACGTCGGCGGCACGGAAGTCTATGTCCGCGATCTGGCCGATGGGCTGATCAAGCTGTCCGTGGGCAGCACGATCGTCGCCGCTACGGATCGCGCCTATGAAGAATATGAGTGGTCGGGAGTGCCGGTGCGGCGCTATCCCAGCAACTGGGCCGATATCGAAAGCGACTCGGTGAGTTCATCGGGTCAGCGTCTCAGCAAGTTCCAGCAAATCGTGGCGCGAGCCGGCCTTGACGTCTTTCATCTGCATTCGTGGACGGCCGGCGCCGGCCTCAAGCACCTGGAACAGGTCGTGCAGCTGGGGATTCCCTGCATCGTGACGGTGCACGTCCCATCGGCGCTTTGCATGCGCGGAACAATGCTTCTCGAAGGAAGCAGGCCGTGCGACGGCCGCATCGACGAATTGCGATGCACGAGATGCTGGGCGCTGTCGCGAGGTTTGCCCATGGCCGCGGCACGCACGCTGTCGCTGCTGCCGCGAATCGCACTGCCCCAGGAAGTGAGCCGGAGGTTGGGCCGACTGGGCACCGTCGTTTCGGCGCGCTCGCTCGTCCATGTCCAGAAGCGCGATCTGCACAAGATGAGCGAGCTCAGCGCCCGCATCGTCGCGCCGAGCGAGTGGGTGCGTGCCGCACTGGCTGAGAACGGCGTGCCGCAACAAAAGATGTTCGTCTCGCGTCAGGCGGTCGCCGATTCCCTCGTCAGGCTCGGGCAGACCGACGCGAGGTCGAGACGGGAAGTGGGCGCGCTGCGCATCGGCTTCGTCGGCAGGCTCGAGCCCTACAAGGGGCCACATGTATTGCTCCACGCCATGGCGGCGCTTCCGAAGGACGTGCCGCTCCGTCTGATCGTTGCTGGCAGTGGCACGGAGCCGCCATATCTTCGCATGCTGGAGGAGCTGGCCGCGGGCGATGAGCGCATCGAATTCCTGGGACCGATCTCGCACGATGACCTGCCGGATTTCCTCAAGAGCATCGACGTGCTTGCCGTGCCGTCCAACTACATGGAAACGGGTCCGTTGGTCGTGCTCGAAGCCTATGCCTTCGGCATTCCGGTCATGGGCGCCAACATCGGTGGAATCGCCGAGCGAATCCGTGACGGCGTTGACGGCTGGCTCTTGCCGTTCAACGACAGCGGTGCCTGGGCCAAGGCGATGCGGGACGTGGCTTTCGACCGCGCGAAGCTCCAAAGGCTGGCCGCCAATATCGGTGTGGCGCGAACGATGAGCGACGTGGCTTCCGAGATGGCCGCGATCTACACGGATATCGCATCAACAGGCTTGACGATCGAGGTCGGTGATTGAGTTCGCGGCAACCATTGAATCTGTTCTATGAGGAACCCGATCCCGACCGCTGGATTCCCTTCGACAGATATCCGAGGCGGCTGGTCAGGCGCCTGTGGCGAGGGCCGTGGCAGCCGTCGGGCCACATGCGAGTCTTTCTCAACCTGATGACCGGGCTCGATCGGATCGGCGTGCCCTATCGCGTCAACGACTACCGCTATATGAGAGCGAATCTCGACGAACTCTCGTGCCTGGTCGGCAAACCGCACATCCTCGCTGAATTCCCCACACGGGCGCCTCTGCTCTTCGGGCCGTCCATCTACAACCATCCGATCGACGACGAACATTTGCCGTATCGGCACGCCGTCCGACAGGTCCTCGTGCCGAGCCCCTGGGTGCAACGGATGTTCTCGAAAGTCTGGCCCGGCATCGTGACGGCATGGCCCGTTGGCATCGACACGGAGAGATGGACGCCGGCGCCGGCCGCGCAAAAGGACGTCGACGTGCTGATCTACGACAAGATCTTCAAGGGCCGCGATCAGATCGAACGCACGCTGCTTAATCCGCTTCTCGAGGAATTGCGGCGGCGTGGATTGGTGGTGGCGCGGCTGCGCTACGGCTCCTATTTCGAGCGCCAGTTGCTGGCGCTCAGTCGGCGCGCCAGGTCGATGATCTATCTAAGCCGGCATGAGACGCAGGGCATCGCCTTGCAGCAGATGCTGGCCTGTGACGTGCCGATATTTGCATTCGATCCGGGCGGGGACTGGCAGAGTCTCGAATATCTCCTGCGCGGCGTCCGCTTCGGCCCGGTCACGTCGGTGCCCTATTGGGACGAACGGTGCGGTGTGAGGTTCACCGGTCCGCCCGACATGCTCGGCGCGTTCGATACGTTCTGGCGCGGGGTGGAACGCAATGCGTTCGCTCCCCGGCAGATGGTCCTCGACAGGAAGCTCACGCTCGAAGACAGCGCGCAGGCGTTCACGGCCCTCGCCGACCGGTACTCGACGTGAGCCCGGCATGTTCGTCGTGATAGGCTGACGTGGCAGGAGTGAGCGGATGCAGCGAGTGACGCTTACGGGCAATGCCACGCTCATTGCCTACGATGGCAAGCCGGTGTTGGCCACCGACCCGTGGTTCGGTGACGAGGAGCCCGCCTATTTCGGCAGCTGGATTCTCAGCCATCGGATTCCCGCCCATCTCAAGGAAGACATTGCGAATTGCCGGTTCGTGTGGTTTTCCCACGGCCATCCGGACCATCTCAATCCCACCAGCATTGGCCGATTCAAGGAGCGGAAGATCCTGCTGCCCGATCACCTCAACGGCCGGATATTCAAGGACATATCGCCCGAAGGCTATGACGTCACGATCCTGCCCGACCGGCAATGGGTCAGCCTGTCGGACAAGATCAGGGTTCATTGCATCACCACCAAGATCCAGGATGCGGTATTGCTGGTCGATGTCGCCGGAAAGCTCTTCATCAACCTGAATGATGCGGGCACGCGCGACTGTTCGCGCCACATCCGGGGCATCGCCAAAGACTACGGGCACTCCTACGCGCTGGCGCTGTCCGGCTACGGCGATGCCGACATGATCAATTTCTTCGCCGAGGACGGATCGTTCGTCACGCCGCGCGCCGCCCGCAAGCCCTCGGTCGGACAGCAGCTCGCCAACCTCGCCAAGGCCACCGGAGCGAAATCGGTCATTCCGTTCTCGTCGTTCCATCAGTACCAGCGCGAGGACTCGATCTGGGCGCAGGCCTACACAACGCCGATGGATGCCTTCGGCCAGGGATTGCCGCGCGACGTCGGATACTTCCCGCCGTTCTCTTCGGTCGACTGCGAGACGCTGAAGGTCGAGACGTTGCAACCCGAGGAACTCCGCGTGACGCCCAAACCGCCGGCCCAGTTCGGCGACAACTGGTCCGACATGCTCGAACCGCAGGACGTCAAGGCGATCGAGTCCTACTTCGCCCGCAAGGACCGCGTTCAGAACTATCTTGGCTTCATCAATTTCAACGTCGGCGGCAAGGACAATTTCGTCAAGCTGCGCGGCCGGGCGGACCGCGGCATCACCTTCCGTGTTCCCCGGGCCAGCCTGATGACGGCGATCGAGTATCGGATTTTCGACGATCTGCTGATCGGCAACTTCATGAAGACCACGCTTCATGGCATCAAGTCGCTGAACGAGGGAACAGTCGAGAACTTCACCTACAACGTGACCAAGTATGCCGATAACGGCTTGGTCGAGACGGAAGACGAAGTCAGGAAATACCTGGCGGAATATCGCCGCCGCGCCGGCATCGACTATCTCGTTTCGGCGCTCGAAGACAATTCGCGCAGCTTCCTGACCAGGTTCGCCAAGCAGGACACCGCGCTCTACCGCCTCATGAAGGCCATCTACATCGACTACGTGCGCTGAGCGCGCCTACGCGCCCCATTCCTCGCGCCAGTCGGTCAATTTGCCGGGGCGGCCGATCGTGCCGCGTTGTCCGGGAAGAAGCCGGGCCGCCAGTCGCCGCGGCAGTATCCGATCCACCGTCCGCGCGAGGCGAAGGTAGGAATTCTGCGCGCCGAACGGATGGCGTCTGTCCTCGCGGCGTTGCCACCTGACCAACCGGTCTGGATAGGCGCGCGTCGCCACGAGCGACGGCGCGTTCTGGCTTCTGAAAGCGGCCAGCATGCGCTTTTTGCAGTCGAGGTCGGCCGGCTCCAGGCGGACTCTCAAGATGGGCCGATCGTCGACGCCGTCGGCCGGCCCGCAATAGGAGACAAGTCCAAGCAGCCAGCGCGCGCACAATGCGATGACGCGATGCGGCGTGTAGTTCAACGAGACGCACGGGCCGTATTCCGGCGCCTCGAATACCTCGAAAGTGTCGGCGTCGGAAATCACGTAGTCCAACGTCGCGGCGACCATGTCGTGATGGACGTGGCCGCCCTCGAACATCGGCACCACCACCGTCGTCGGCTTGAAATCGTCGATGATCCGTCGCAGCTCGCGCGCGGCCGCATGCAGGCGCTTTGGATCACGCTGAAGAAGCGATGGCAGCAGGTCGAAATGATGGAGCTCGCTCGCGTCGACGCCGGCTTCGCGCCAGGCGGCGCGTGCTTCTTCGGCCCTGGTCTGCGCCATGCCCGGAGTCTCGTCGGGGGCGAGATAGACGACGCGCACGTCGCCACCCAGCCGGCGGTTGAGCGCTCCGACCCCGCCGGCGGCGATGACGCAATCGTCTTCATGCGGCGCCAGGATGAGCAACCGGCGAGGTGCCCGCCAGATCAGCTCGCGTTCGAGCACATGGCTGCGCCACCATGCCCAGGCGGAAATCGCCAGCAGAGCCGAATAGGCCAATGCAATGGGGAGAAACCACAGGCTGACGGCGTGCACGAGCCACCATAGAAGCGCGGCCGCGATCGCCAGCAGCAGGACGACAGGGCCGGGCCGGAAATAGAGGCGCAGCTTCATGGCGACGAGCTATGCTATTGGAAGGGGACGAACTGCAAGTCCCCGGCCGAGCATTTGCGCCTTCTTCACATCGTCCCGACCTATCTGCCTGCCGTGCGCTATGGCGGCCCCATACAGACCGTCCACGCGCTTTGCCGGGCCCTGGCGAGTCATGGGCATGACGTTCATGTCTTCACGACCAATGTCGACGGCGCAGCAGACAGCCCCGTTCCACTTGGCCGGCCGGTCGACCTCGAGGGCGTGACGGTCACCTACTTCCCCAGTCGCCTCCTGCGCCGGCTCTATTGGTCGCCTCCGATGCGGCGAGCGCTGATGGCCGAAGGACCAGCGTTCGATCTCTTCCACCTGCACGCGATCTACCTCTGGCCGACCTGGATCGGCGCGCGCGCCGCCCGTGCCTGCGGCAAGCCCTATATCGTCTCTCCGAGAGGCATGCTGGTGCCGGAGCTGATCCGGCGCAAAAGCCGATGGACCAAGACAGCCTGGATCTCCCTGATCGACCGCCGCAATCTCGAAGGCGCCGCCGCCATCCATACGACGTCCGACATCGAAGCCAGCCACTTGCCGGGCTTCGGCTGGCATCTGCCGCCGGTCGAGACGATCCCGCACGGCGTCGACGACCCGCCGGACTTGGCGGGTGCGCCGTTGTCGGCCGACGTGGCGGCGGCGATCGCCGGCGGGGAGATCGTGCTGGCGCTCGGGCGGATCAGCTGGGAGAAGGGGCTCGATCGCCTGATCGCTGCGCTGCCTGACATGCCGTCCGGCAGGGTCGTGATTGCGGGAGGCGATGCCGACGGACAGGCCGCCTACCTTGCCGGCGAGGCGCGACGGTTGGGCGTCTCCGCGCGCGTGACGATCCTTGCCCGCCATGTCGACGGCGCGGACAAGGAAGCCCTCTTCGGCGCGGCGCGGGTGTTTGCCATGACGTCGTTGTCGGAGAATTTCGGGCTCGCGGCTTTCGAAGCGATGCGCCGCGGCTTGCCGGTGCTCACCACGCCTGATGTCGGCATGTCGGAGATCGTGCGCGCCATCAAGGCGGGAGTCGTCGTCGATCCGGTGCCGAGCGAAATCGCGCGCGGCCTGAACCACCTGCTGTCGGACGCCGCGGCGAGTCGAGCGATGGGAGCCAGCGGCCAGGCGCATGTCATCGCGAAATACAGCTGGTCGGCCGCCGCTCGCCGCATGGAAGATCTCTACGGCCGCGTGATCGCGAACGCAGCGGCCGCAAAGGCCCGGCCGTGAGCGAACTGCTCGACAGCAGCCCGTTCGACATTGCATCGGAACGGCGGTTGGTGATCATCGCGGACTGGCTGCCGCCGGATTTCGGTGCCGTCGGCCAGTACATGCAAATGCGTGCGCGCGCGTTGGCGGATCGCGGCCATGACGTGACCTTGGTCGGATTGTCGTCGACGGCCAATTCGGTCCGTCACGAGAGCCGCGGCAAGGGCACGCTCGAGGAAATCCGTCTGCACGCCGCGCCCGTTCCGCGCGGCTCGTTTGTCGGGCGCTTGTTGTGGACGATGTTGACGAACGTGCGCCTGCTCGTCGCGGCGTTTGCCGCGTTGCGCCGCGCCGACGGCATTCTGTTCACCGGATCGCCGCCCTTTCTCATCCATCTCCTCGCGCCGCTCGGGTTTCTGTGGAAGGGCAGGTTGGTCTATCGCATCACCGATTTTCACCCCGAGTGCCTGATCGCCGCGCAAGACAAGCCGTCGGCGTTGCTACGCTGGTTGCTGGCCCTGACGCATCACTGGCGGCGTCGCATCGGCGGCTTCGAGGTGCTGGGCGAGGATCAGCGCAAGCGGCTGCGCGCCACCGGAATTGCCGACGATCGCATCGCGCTGGTGCGCGACGGCTCGCCGATCGGCCTCGACGCGGCCGCACCGCGCGAGAAGCTGCCGGCGGAGCTCGCCGGCCACTGCGTCCTGCTCTACTCCGGCAATTACGGCATCGCGCACGAAGTCGAGACCGTCGCCGCCGGCTACGAGTGGCATCAACGCCAGGGGACGGGGAGGGTGCGGCTGTGGCTCAGTGCCGCAGGGGCGGGCGCAGACATCCTCGAGCAACGGTTCCGGGCGAGGGCTCTGCCGTTCCACAGATCGCGGCCGATCCCGCTCGAGCGGCTGGCCGGCCTGCTGATGGCGGCCGATGCACACCTTGTGACGCTGAAGGACCCGTTCGTCGGATTCGTGATGCCGTCAAAGATTTATGCGTGCATCGAGACGAAAAAGCCCATTATTTTCGTCGGCAGTGCAGAATCTGACGTGGAATTGCTAGGACGTCCCCAAGAGGCTGCATCCGGCTTCTGGCGAGTGGATTGCGGCGACGCCGAGGGGTTTGCCAGGGTCCTGGAAGAGCTGGCCGACCGGGTAGGAAAATCTCCTTTGCCGCCTGCTGCGTAAATTGGGCACTTGAAGCGGCCCACGGCTGCCCCCGCGTGATACATTTGTGCGCCGCGCAAGAAGGACGGTGACTTGGATTCCGCCAGCACTTTCGGTATTTTACATGCAGATTTGGGGCGGGAACCGGTAGGTCTCGAGGCCGGAGCCAAATCGGCACTTGCAAGCTTGTTGGGCGATCATTGAGCCGGCCATCGGCACCGGGGACTAGACCAAATTTATGAATAAAATTGCACTTCGAACGCAGGGTCTGATTGCCGCTGTGACCGCTTTGTGGTCGGGCGTCGCCTTCGCGCAGAACACCAACAATCAGCAGCAAGGCCAGCAGAACCAGCAGCAGAATCAGGGCCAGCAGCAGGGCGGCGGAAATAATCCGCTGCAAGGCAATAGCCCGCTGCAGGGTGCAAACCCCGGAGCAGGTGGTGGTCCGCAGCAAGGGGCAGGTCCCGGCGGTGCGGGTCCGCTGCAGAGTGCAAATCCCGGAGCAGGCGGTGGTCCGCAGCAAGGCGCAGGTCCCGGCGGTGCCGGTCCATTGCAAGGTGCCAATCCTGGTCCCGGCGGTGGTCCGCAGGGCGCAGGTCCCGGCGGTGCCGGTCCGTTTCAAGGTGCCAATCCCGGTGCTGGCGGTGGTCCGCAGGGTGCTGGCCCTGGCGGCGCTGGCCCGCTCCAAGGTGCGAATCCCGGTCCCGGCGGCGGTCCTGCTATCGGCGGACCTGGCGGCGCCGGTCCGTTGCAGGGCGGCAATCCGGGCGGTGGCGCGAGCCCGCTTCAAGGTGCCGGCCCGCTGCAAGGCGCGGGCCCGCAAGCCGGCGGCTCTCCGCTGCAGGGTGCTGGACCCTTGCAGGGCGCCGGTCCGTTGCAGGGTGCAGGCCCGTTGCAAGGCGCAGGTCCGCTGATCGGTGCTGGTCCGCTGCTGGGCGCCGGCCCGTTGCTCGGTGCCGGCCCGCTGCAAGGCGCCGGTCCGTTGATCGGTGCCGGTCCACTGCAGGGTGCGCCGCCGCTGATCGCGGCCGGCGGTGCCAATGTCGGCGGTCCCGCGGTGACGCTCGCGAACGTCAATGCGCCGCCGCCGCCGCCGACAATTCCCATCATCACGCTGCCGCCGGCCGTGCCGCTGACGACGCCGCC